>MDTB01133832.1_pt1 | contig 11186 bp, 12 predicted proteins | sample 811161 | NCBI WGS metagenome assembly MDTB01 (sample SAMN05326650, study PRJNA326480) | marine metagenome | isolation source: seawater | place: Mediterranean Sea | collected 2009
ACAAGGAAAGAATCTTCAAATTAAAGCTGAAAAAGAAAGTGAATTTTTATTTATTGCAGGTAAACCAATTGGAGAACCAATAGCTAGAGGTGGTCCATTCGTAATGAATACAAAAGCTGAAATTGTTGAAGCAATAAATGATTACCAAAATGGCACTTTTGCGAAATATTAAATGTATTCTATAAATTTTTCAAAAACCGGAGGTCCTGAAGTTTTAAAATACGAAAAACTATCTTTATCTGAACCAAAAGATAATGAAGTTTTAATAAAACATTCTGCTATAGGTTTAAACTTTATAGATACTTATCATAGATCAGGACTATATCCCGTCCAACTTCCATCAGGCATTGGACTTGAAGGTGCAGGGATAATAGAAAAAGTTGGGCCAAATGTTAAAAATTTCAAGGAGGGAGATAAAGTAGCTTATGCAGCTGCGCCTCTAGGTTCATATTCAACACACAGAATTTACCCAACGAAAAATTTAGTGAAAGTACCTGATGGAATAGATCTTGAAATTGTCGCTTGTTTAATGACCAAAGGTTTAACAACCTTTTATCTTTTGCATAAAACATATCCTGTTAAAAATGGTCAAACAGTTTTGTTTCACGCTGCAGCTGGTGGAGTTGGACAAATTTTTTGCCAATGGGCTAAAAGTTTAGGCTGCAAAGTAATAGGAACAGTTGGATCAGATGAAAAAATCAAACTAGCAAAAAAATTTGGATGTGATGAAGTAATAAATTACAATAAGGAAAATTTTAAAGATAAAGTTTTAGAATCAACCAATAATGAAGGTTTACCGGTAGTGTATGATGGGGTTGGAAAAAATACTTTAGAAAATTCATTAGGGTGTTTAAAAATGCGGGGAACAATGGTCTCATTTGGAAACGCCTCTGGAAAATTAGATCCTGTTGATGTTGGAAAGCTTATTGCACCAAAAGGATTATATTTAACAAGACCTAGTATCGCTCACTATACTTCCACAAGAGAGGAGTTAGATGAGGCTTCAAATAAACTTTTTGAAATGGTTAAATCGGGAGCAGTAAAGGTTGAGATATTTAAAAAATATGCCTTGAAAGATGTATCAATTGCACACCAAGATTTAGAGGGAAGAAAAATTTTAGGTCCTGCCATTATTACTCCTTAAACTGTACATCCATATCTGAGATATGCAGCTTAAGAGCTTTGGTGGAAATTTGAATTTCCCTTATAAAAAAAACGATAGATATCATCATTGATAAACAACATGATCCAAATATAATTCTTGCAACTAATATTTTATCCAAATAAAGAGCAAACACAGTAAGCATGTTGAACAAAAAACCAAAAGCTGAAAACATAATTGTAAGTTTTAAAACTCCTATCCTGTCGTTTAGATTGATTAGCTGATTTTTCCACTCAGGTGGGGTGTGTTTTTCAAAAACATGCTCATCGTGAATTTTTCTTATCAGGTTACTTAAGGTATGAAATCTATTACTATAAACACCCATTATAAGTGGTATTGCGGGAAACATTAGCGCCGTGACTGTGTAATCAATATCCATAACGAATCAATTTGATTATGAATCGATGCTTTGTTATTTACAAGAAAATTATCATGAAAAATTTTGAGTTATTTTTAGAATTAACGAGGCTAAAAAAACCTATTGGATTTATGCTATTATTCTGGCCATGTCTATGGGGTCTTACGCTTGCACATCAATTTGCCAATAATAATTATATTTATCTAAAACATTGTATTTTATTTTTTTGTGGGGCAATCTTGATGAGGTCTGCGGGATGCATTGTTAACGATATTTTGGATAGGAAAATCGACTTTATGGTAGAAAGAACAAAGAATAGACCAATAGCATCAGGAAAAATTTCAGTTCAGCTAGGATTAATTTATGTTTTTTTATTATGTTCTTTAGCTTTCTTAATCTTAATTCAATTTAATCAAAAAACTATTTTGTTGGGATTGGCTTCAATGCCTTTTGCGTTTTCCTATCCTTTAATGAAGAGATTTACTTATTGGCCTCAATTATTTTTAGGTCTTACATTTAATTACGGTCTAGTAATGGCGTGGATTTCCTTAACTGATGAGTTTAACTACTATCCTTTTATTTTTTATTTTGGGGCCATATTTTGGACACTCGGTTACGACACTATATATGGTTTTCAGGATATAAAAGACGATGAGATTATAGGAGTGAAATCAACATCAATAAAATTTAAAAAAAATCCGAAATTATTTTTATTTTCATGTTATTTAATTTTTTATATATCTATTTTTTTAATTGGAGTGTTAATGTCGTATAGTATTTATTACTTTATTTTTTCAGCTTTTATTTTATTACATTTAATAATTTTCCAAATTAAAAAATTAAATATTTTAGAGCCCGAAATGTGTTTAAGAATATTTAAAAGTAATAACTTTTTAGGATTTGTTATATATATAAATATTTTGATAGGTGGTTATTTTTAATGAAAGACACTGAAATTTTAATTAGATTGTATAAAGATTATACACAAAAATATTTAAATAAAATATTTATAGCACTAATATTTGCTATTATACTCGCTGGCAGTACTTCCTCTATCGCTTATTTACTGGATCCTGCTATAGAAAGAATTTTTTTAAATAAAGATACTACTTTAATTCTTTTAATTCCTTGTCTAATTGTAATCGCTTTTGCGGCAAAAGGGATATCACTTTATGGAGCAAAAGTAATAATGATACGAATTTCTGAGGAAATAAGAAAATCCCTAAGAATGGACATGATGAAAGCACTAATAAAAGCTGACACAAATTTTATAGATAAAAAACATTCTGGAAAAATAATCACTAATATAATTAATGATGTAAATTATATGACGGGGTTAGTAGGTGTGGCAATATTAAATTTATTGAAAGACACTCTTACTTTGATTGGTCTTATGTCTGTAATGTTTTACCAAAATTGGAAATTGTCGTTAATCGCAATTATAATGATTCCATTAGCAAGTTTTTTTGCACATTCATTAGGTAGAAGAATTACAAAAGTTACAATGCAAGCAATGGACCAAGCAGGATTAGTTAATACCTATCTAATGGAAATTTTTAAAAATCATAAACTAATCAAAATATTTCAAAAAGAATCATATGAAACAGCAAGAGCTGATGAAGGTATGAAAGTCCTTATGGACAAAGGAAAAAAACTGAATGAAATCTATGCTAGATCATCACCGATAATGGAAGTTTTAACAGGTTTTATGATTGCAATACTTATTTTTTACTCAGGAAAGCTCATAATTGATGATGAGCTTGGAATTGGAAATTTTTTCTCATTTTTAGCTGCAATGATGTTGGCGTATCAGCCAGTGAGATCGCTTGCTACTCTTAACATTACAATTAATCAAGGATTGGCCGCTGCTAGAAGAATTTTGCCAATAATTGATTTGAAAGTAAAAATATCTGAAAACAATAATTTAGATAAAATTAATTTAAATCAAGGAAAAATCGAATTTGATAAAATTAATTTTACTTACAACCAAGAGGATAAAAAAGTTCTTCAAGATATAAATTTGTTAATATTAGGAGGTAAAATGACTTCTCTCGTTGGTCATAGTGGAGCAGGAAAATCTACTATTCTAAATCTAATACCGAGATTCTATGAGCCTCAAAGCGGTGACATTAAAATTGATGATCAGTCTATTTACTCAAAAAAATTATCATCACTGAGAAACAACATTTCTTTAGTTAGTCAGGAAACTACTCTTTTTGATGACACAGTTTTAAATAATATTAAGTATGGAAATTTAGACGCGACCGAAGAACAAGTTGAAGAAGCAGCAAAATTATCTCACTCAGCAGAATTTATAAATAGACTTCCAAAAAAATATAATACACTTATAGGAGAAAACGGAATTAGGCTGTCTGGAGGAGAAAAACAGAGGCTCTCGATAGCTAGAGCAATCTTAAAAAAAAGTAAAATTATTCTTTTAGATGAAGCAACATCTTCTTTGGATGCAGAGACAGAGGAAAAAATACAAGACGCAATAAGTTATTTGACTAAAGGAAGGACTACATTAGTTATTGCACATAGATTATCAACTATTCTAAATTCAGATAAAATTTATGTTATTGATAATGGTAAAGTCATAGGGGAAGGTAAACACGAAGATCTAATAAAAAATTCTGAAACATATAAAAATTTTTATGAGAAACAAATACAAAAGAATTAATGAGAGTTGTCTATAATTTTTTGGTATATATTGTTATTTTATTTTCTCCACTAATTATCAGCTATAGAATATTTAAAAAGAAAGAAAATCCTAGAAGATTTTTAGAGAAATTTTCAATTAATAAAAAAAAGAGGAAGGAAGGAAAATTAATTTGGTTTCATTGCTCAAGTGTTGGTGAATTTTTAAGCATTATTCCATTGATCCATGAATTTGAAAAAACAAAAAATATCAAACAAATTTTGGTAACAACTTCAACTCTAAGTTCATCAAGAATATTTGAGAAGTTTAGATTTAAGAAAACTTTACATCAATTTTATCCTTTAGATAATATTTTAATTATTAATAATTTTTTAAATTATTGGGATCCCTCATCTGTTATTTTTGTAGAATCAGAGATTTGGCCTACAATGATTTCAGAGTTAAAAAAAAGAGAAATAAAGATTATTTTGATAAATGCTAGAATGAGTCAAAAATCTTTTAGAAGATGGCTTTCTATAAAATATTTTAGTAAAAAAATTCTTGAAAAATTCGATTATATATTTCCTCAAAACAAAGAAACATTTTCGTATTTTAAGAGGTTAGGTGTTAAAAAAATAAAATTTCTTGGGAATCTTAAATTTATTAATACACAAAATAAAGGAGTCAAAAAAATTAATAAGAAATATTTTAAAAATAAAATAATACTTTGTTCTGCAAGCACTCACCATAATGAGGAAGAAATTTTTGCTAATTTGCATATAAATTACAAGAAGAAAATTCCTAATTTGTTAACAATTATTATTCCAAGACATATTGAGAGAATTTATGAAATTACTGAAATGTTAAAAGAGAAAAAATTAAAATTTGTAAGACACAGTGAAAATAAAAAAAACTTAATTAAATGTGACGTTTATTTAGTTGATAGTTATGGAGAGAGTAAATCATTCTACCAAATAAGTGAAGTGGTTTTTTTGGGTGGTTCTTTAGTTTCAAAAGGTGGGCAAAATCCATTAGAGGCTCTGAGGTTTGGTTGTAATATTATGCACGGAAATTATACTTTTAATTTTAAAGATATTTACAAAATGCTAGAAAAAGAAAAATTGTCCTTGAAGGTGAACAACGGTAATGACTTAGAAAAAAAGGCTATAAATTTATTTAGAAACAAAGGAAATAATCCCTATAAAATTAAAAAACTTAAGAGAATTGGGGATTTAATTCTTAAAAAAAATTTAATTGAATTAAGAAATATTATTAGATGAAACTTTATAAACCTAAATTTTGGGACAAAAGAAGTAATACTAGTTTATTCTCAATATTATTATTACCTTTATCAATTATTCCTATCCTTAAAAATTACTATGAAGATAGTAAAATAAAAAAAAAATTTTATGATTTCAAAACAATTTGTGTAGGGAATATTTATATCGGTGGAACTGGAAAAACACCTCTTGTTAGCAATTTAGCAAGTCATTTTAAAAAAAACTTCAAAACTATTATTATAAAAAAAGGTTATAGCTCACATTTAGATGAAAAAAAACTTTTAGAATATAAACATAAAGTAATTTTTGAAAAAACTAGAGAGTTGTCTTTAGCGAAAGCTGAGCAAGAAAAATCAGAAATAGTGATATTTGATGATGGATTGCAAGAAAAAACAATTAATTACGACTTAAAGATAGTTTGCTTTAATTCTATTAAACTGGATGGAAATGGAATGGTAATTCCGGCTGGCCCCTTAAGAGAAAGATTAAATAGTATTAAAAAGTATGACATTGTATTAATAAACGGAAATATTAGCAAGGAAACTAAAAATTTTGAAAATAGGATAAAAACAATAAACCCAAACATTAAAATTTTTACTGGCAAATATGTTCCTAAAAATTATTCCAAGTTAAAGAAAAAAAAATTTCTTATATTCAGTGGTATAGGAAACCCTCATACTTTCTATGATACACTTAAAAGTTTAAAAATAAAAATTGTTGGGTATGAAAAATTTCCAGATCACTATAATTATACAGAGTCAGATTTACAAAAATTAAAAGAATTATCTAAGCTTAAAGGAAGTGAATTATTAACAACAGAAAAAGATTATTTAAGAATAAGTAAGTCTTTTAGAAAAAATATTAATTTTTTGAAAGTTGAATTATTGATCGATCAACAAAAACAATTTTACAAATATTTGAAAGAAAAGTTATGAAATTTGTAAGGTATTTATTTGAATATATATTAATCATTATTCTTTTTAGTTTATTTAGATTATTAGGATACAAAATTGCTTCAGAATTTGGATATCTGCTTGGTAAAACATTCGGCCCTCTTTTTAGATCAAAAAAAATAATCAAAAATAATTTAGTTAAATTCGATAGCACTCTAACTCCTAAAAAAATAGCCTCTATTTCAAAAGAGATGTGGGGCAATTATGGAAGAATTTTATCTGAATATCCCTATATTTCTAGTTTTAGGAAAGGTGATTTAGACAGATATATTAAAATTGAGAATAAAGAAAAATTAGATGAAATCAAGAAAGGTGAACCAGTAGTTTTTGTTTCAGCTCACTTCAGTAATTTTGAGTTAATGGCTATGGTTATTGAGAGGGCGGGAATAGATTTATCTGCAATTTACAGACCGCTAAATAATAAATTGGTCAATTCAATTATGGAGCCACTTCGAAAAAAATATATTTGTAAAAATCAAATTAAAAAAGGGATTAAAGGAGTAAGGGAGTCCTTAAAATATTTTAAACAAGGTGTTAGTATTGCAATTATGATAGATCAAAGAGTAAGTGAGGGTGAGAAAATTATCTTTTTTAATCATCATGCATACACCACAACTATCCCAGCACAATTTGTAAAAAAATTTGGGTGTAAAATTCAACCAGTTCATATTCAAAGATACAATAAAATTTATTTTAAAATCGCTTTTGACGAACAAATAAGTATTGAAAAAAATACAAATATTGACTCAATTAGTATTAAACTCAATCAATGGTTGGAAAACAAAATTAGAAAAAATCCTTCTCAATGGATATGGACGCATGACAGATGGAAATAGTTTATTATTTACTCTCTTCTTCTCTTTTTAATTGAGCTTCTTTGTAGGAAAAGTATGCCTCTTGAAATTCCACATTCCAATAATTGAGATTTTGTAGATATACTTTCTTCTTAGAAACTGCACAAATAACATGGTCGCCTGGCTCGATTATTTCAAACTTATTCGGCAAGTATTTTAATTTTGCTAATTTATTTTTCATTTTTAAGTTATAAGATTACTATAAATGAATGTAGGAATTATTGGAAGTGGTGGTAGAGAACATGCGATTTGTTATATGCTTCATAAATCCAAGAAAGTATCCAAAATTTTTTGTTTTCCAGGTAATGCGGGCACAGATTTGATCGCTCAAAATGTCAATTTAAATCCTGATAACTTCTCTGAACTTGAAGAATATTGCGTAGGAAAAAATATAAAAATTTTGATTGTTGGACCGGAAAAACCATTAGTAAATGGAATTGTAAATCATTTTAAAGATAAGTCCATAAAAGTGTTCGGCCCAGATAAAATATCTTCAAAACTTGAAGGTTCAAAAATTTTTACTAAAAAAATTTGTCAAAAAAATAATATTCCAACCTCAAAATTCAAAATATGTGAGAGTTTAAATGAAACCATAGATTTCTTAAAGAAGAGTAACTTTCCTATTGTTATAAAAGCTGACGGTCTGGCATCAGGAAAAGGTGTCTATATTTGTCAAAATTTTAATGATGCAAAATTAGCATCTGAAGAAATTTTTAATGAAAAATTTGGTGTTGCTAAGCAAATTTTAATTGAAGAATTCTTAGATGGTGAGGAAATGAGTTATTTCATAGTAACTGATGGAAAAAATTATAAATTTTTTGGCTCAGCTCAAGACCACAAAAGAGTTGGAGAACGTGATACAGGTAAAAATACGGGAGGTATGGGTTGTTATTCGCCATCAAGACTTTTAAATGATCATTTAGAATTGAAGATTAAAAAAAAAATAATTGAACCTACTTTAAAAGCAATAAATGAGCAGGGTGGAGTTTACAAAGGTTTTCTGTATGTTGGTCTAATGATTAAGGACGGTGAACCTTTTTTGATAGAATTTAATGTGAGAATGGGGGATCCTGAATGCCAAACAATCTTACCTACTCTAAACACAGACTTAATGGATATAATAATTTCCTGCTGTGATGGAACATTAAGTCGATCAAAGATAAATTTTTCTAATTCAAAGAGTATTTGCGTTGTATTGTGTTCAAAAGGTTACCCAGAAAAATTTGAGAACAATATTAAAATTGAATATTTGGAGCAACTTAGACTACAAAAAAATCAAAATATTTTTCATGCTGGCACATTGAAAACTAAAACTGGCATAGTTTCTAATGGTGGAAGAGTATTAAATTTTGTTTCAACCTCAGATAATTTTTTAAAGTGTAGAGATGAGGCAATTAATTTGATCAAAAAGTTAAACTGGAAGAACGGCTACTTTAGAGGCGATATTGGTTATAAAGTAATTAAATCATGAGAATAATTTCAGGTTCTAATAAAGGAAAGAAACTTATTATGGCCAAAGATAAAACCACTAGGCCTTTAAAAGATATGGCCAAGGAATCTATTTTTAATGTTTTGACTCACGCAAACTATATTAATTTTGATCTTAAAGATAGTAAAGTTTTAGATTTATTTTCAGGAATTGGTTCATTTGGATTAGAGTGTATCTCAAGAGGATCAAAATATGTATTTTTTTTTGAAAATTATCTTCCAGTTTTAAAAGTTTTAAAAAATAATATTTCAAATCTTAAATACGAAAGCCAATCAAAAGTAACTGAGATTGATGCATTCAAAATTAATAAAAATACTTTTAATAATGATCAAAAATTTCATATAATTTTTTGCGACCCACCTTATAAGGAAAAAAAAATAGAATTATTAATAGAAAATATTATTGAAATGGATATTTTGGAGAAAAATGGTATAATAATTATCCATAGAAAAAGAGGTGATTTAGACTCATATCCTAAAAAGTTCAGAATAATTGATACAAAGATTTATGGTTTATCAACTTTTGTTTTTGGGAAAAGAATCTAACCAAGTATTTTTTTTGTCTCTATTTTTATCGATTCAACTGCTGGCTGATCGAAGGGGTTTAATTTCATTAATTTTCCTAACAATATTGTTTCTAACATACAATATGTAAAAACTATTCCCAAACTTTCCTCGTCTTTTTTAAATATTTCAAAATTCCTAAACTTCAGACCCTTTTTTTTGAAAACTTTTTTTATTGCATCTTTCTGCGCAATCATCACAGATTTTATACTTTTATTTTTTAAAAAATTATAAGCTGATAGCAAATTTTTATTTTTAGTTTTTGGTGTTTTGCGATCAATTGTGTCAAATATCGTAAAAAAATTATTTTTGTTTCCATCTAAATATAACTGCATTAAGCTATGATTATCTTTGGGTAAGTTTGAAATTATTGGAAAAAAACCTTTTCCTTTTTTACCTAAGCTCTCTGATAATAATTGCTGATACCATTCAAGTAAACTAATTAAGTCCTTATCAAAATTAAGTATTACTGAATTAGTTTTTCCTAATAAATGAAATTTGTACATTGTATCAACGTTACTTATCAGTATGTTGATAAAATTTTTATTTTTTATCAGATTATCAAACTTTTTGAATTTTTCACTTTTTAAACCTAAGAGTTCGGCTGGCAACATTCCAACTTCTGATAAAGCTGAATATCTTCCCCCAACAAAGTTTCGATGTTCAATAATTTCAGATTTTAATTTTAGTGCTAGGTCCAATAAGTAGCTTTTTTTATTTTCTGTTATAAATAATTTTTTACTACTAGAGAAAATATTCTGATTTATAATTGTCTCAAGAGTTGAACCCGATTTGGAAATAATAACATCTAGATTTTGATTCTTAGTTACTTTTGGAACATTTACATCTAGATTATCAAAAAAATAAACTTTTTTTTTAATCTTAAATCTTAAAAAATCGTAAATAGCTTTTATACACAATGATGAACCACCTAATCCAAAAATACTTATTGTTTTATACTTTTTAAATTTAGAAATTTGTTTTTTACTAAATGAATACTGATACCTACTCGAAAAAGTATCAATTACTTTCAGGCTTAATTCTTTTTTCTGCAAAATATTAGATAAAAGTTTTTTGATTTTATTACTGTTCTTTTTTTTTGAGCTGAAACAGTTTATCTTTATTTTTTTAGAAAACATTAGTCTTTAATCTTTTCTAAAACAAAACTTTCTGTGTCACTAGATGAAGAAGATTCTTCCACTTGATCATCGTCTTTGATTAAACTCAAAAGATCTTCGATCTCATTTTCAATTTTTTCAATTTGAGTAGTTTCAGCTACATCTTTTGGAGTCGGGAGGTCATTAAAATTTGGCGGTAAAATTAATGGATTTTTTTTGATTACTAAAAACTCATCACTGTTTTCATATTTTTTTCCAGTTAAGGCATCTTTAACACTTTGGCAAGAACAAAGAAAAAGTAATATAAACAGAAAAAAATAATTTTTAATCATTTGTATCTTTTTTATATAATAGTTCAGCTAAAATAAGGCAAATAACACCAGCTGTTATAAAGATATCAGCAATATTAAATATAAACCAGTGAAAATTTCCTATGTGAAAATCGATAAAATCTGGCACCGATCCATAATAAAGCCTATCGAAAAGATTTCCAAAGGAACCTCCTAAGATTAATAAAAAGAAATATTTTCTGAAATCTTTGGTAACAATTACTAAATAAATGATTATTAGATTTATTAATATGATAATTGCTGTAAATAAATTGTAAATCAATTCATTTGAAAGTGAAAATAATCCGAATGCTATTCCTGTATTCCACACTAAATATGAGTTTAAAAAAGAGGTTAGATATACTTCTGTAATGTCTGTTTTCTCTGCAAGTTCAATTACGTAAATTTTAGAAAACCTGTCTATAGAAAAAGGAATAAGGAC
>MDTB01068516.1_pt1 | contig 11185 bp, 9 predicted proteins | sample 811161 | NCBI WGS metagenome assembly MDTB01 (sample SAMN05326650, study PRJNA326480) | marine metagenome | isolation source: seawater | place: Mediterranean Sea | collected 2009
CTCCGGGCAGTCCAGTCCGGCTGCCAGGGTGATATCTTCAAAACGCCACTCGCCTCGATTGCGGTAGAGTCGATTGGGTCCACCCAAAGAGGTAAAATAAAGGTCTACCAAGCCATCACGGTCCACATCGCCCGCGCACACGCCTGAGCCATTAAGCAGCATTTGATTGGTCATGTGGCGCTCGACAGCCAAAAGGTTGGTAAACACCAAGCCTGTTTCCATCGGATCCATAAGTCGAAACCCGGCCTTAGGGGACATGGATCGATCGATGGACAGGAGAGTCGAACGCGTTTCCACAGGCACAGAAGTCATCTGAGATTGGCCCCAAGCCTTCCAGCATAGCAGACTGATCATCAGCAGACAGCCTCTGGTGATCCCCAAAAGGTCTGGCGAGGCTATGATTTTAGGAAGCATGGAATTCAAGGACATGGTATTTGGCTGGGGCGTATGAAAGGTGCGTGTTGCTGGATGATCGCTAAAGGCCACCCTGTTTTTTCCGCATGGTTTCAAGAAGGCCCACCGCAGGCTCGTAACCATCTTTAGCGGCCTTCCGGATCCACTCCAAGGCAAGCTTTTGATCTTTCTCACAACCCCTTCCAATCCAGAGCATGAGTGCCAGATTGGTTTGCGCCTTGAGATGTTTCAATTCAGCGGCTTGGCGGAACCATGCGGCAGCCATGGCGTAATCCTGAAGCACCCCGCGCCCCTCATAATAGCGTTCACCCAATTCAAAGGCAGCCTCTCGGTCTCCCAGTTCCGCCTTCTCAAGGGCTTGTTGGACATGTTTTTCCATCACCCCATGGGCGAATTGCCCTGCCTGGCGTACGTGGGAACGTGCCTGATGGTACGTTCCCGAGAGTTTTCGCCACAGACCCCCGATGGCCAGTAATCGCAATAACCAGCTCATCGTTTCCTTGCCTTCCAGAAAGTCACAGTATCAAATGGATCAGATTTTTGGCTCGTCAGCTGGAGCTTGCTACCCCATAAAACTTCGTTTCGCCTTCCCATGAAGGAGCAAATTATCATACTCGATTTTGGTTCGCAATACACCCAGGTCATCGCCAGGCGTATTCGTGAGTGTCAGGTTTATTCTACGATACTCCCCTACGACACGCCTGTCGCTGAGATTGCGAAATGCAGGCCCAGTGGCATCATCCTCTCTGGTGGGCCGTGCAGTGTCTTTGACAAGAAAGCTCCCATGCCTGACGCGGGCATTTTCAAGCTGAAGATCCCCATGCTGGGGGTTTGCTACGGTTTGCAGGTGCTCGCCCATTCCTTGAAGGGTAAGGTAGAACGTGGTCTCAAGCGTGAATATGGAAAGGGAACCCTCAGGCTTCTCGACAAGAGCTGTCCACTTTTCAAAAAATTACCGAGTCGTATTCAGGTTTGGAATTCACATAGCGACAAGCTGACCCGACTCCCCAAAGGCTTCAAGGCGGTGGCCACCACCGAGAATTCTGACTTTGCTGCGGTGGAGGATCGACGAGCTCAGCGCTACGGCCTTCAGTTTCATCCGGAGGTGGTCCACACGCCCAAAGGCAACCAGATCATCCGGAATTTTGTCCATGGCATCTGTGGCTGTGGCAAAAACTGGACGATGTCGAGTTACCTCGACCAGGCGGTTGCAGAGATCCGTGAACAGGTTGGGCAGGATAAGGTCATCCTCGGCCTGAGTGGTGGCGTTGATTCCAGTGTGGCCGCAGCCTTGATTCATCGTGCCATTGGTAATCAATTGACCTGCATCTTTGTTAATAACGGCCTGTTGCGTTATCGCGAAGAGCATGCGGTGCGTGAGCTCTTTGCGGATCATTTCAAGATGCGCTTGAGGTATGAAAACGCCACCCCGCTTTTCCTGAAAAAACTCAAGGGCGTGACCCACCCGGAGCGAAAGCGCAAGATCATCGGCAAGGCCTTCATCGACGTCTTTCGCAAGGCAACCCAAAAAGTAGGCGATGCCAAGTTTTTGGCCCAGGGTACGCTCTATCCGGATGTTATTGAATCGGTGCCCATCGCTGGCAACCCTGCCGCCTTGATCAAAAGCCATCACAACGTGGGGGGGCTTCCTAAGAACATGAAGTTCGAACTCCTCGAACCCCTCAAGTGCCTTTTCAAGGACGAGGTGCGCCTGCTGGGGCTTGAGTTGGGATTACCCAAGGCCATGGTTTACCGTCATCCTTTCCCCGGCCCAGGACTTGGGGTTCGCATTCTTGGAGAGGTGACCCGTGAGCGCTTGCGCATCCTCAAGGAAGCCGACGCCATCGTCCTTGAAGAGATGAAGGCTTCGGGATGGTATTATAAGGTTTGGCAGGCCTTTGCTGTCCTCCTTCCCGTCAAGAGCGTGGGAGTCATGGGGGATGAGAGGACCTACGAATACACCATTGCTGTGCGTGTCGTAGAGTCTAAGGATGGGATGACCGCAGATTGGGTGAAACTGCCCTATGAGGTGTTGGAAAAAATGTCCAATCGCATCATCAATGAAGTCAATGGAGCCAATCGTGTTTGCTTAGACATCTCCAGCAAGCCTCCAGCCACTATCGAGTGGGAATAAAGATTTGTATCCGCTTTGATTCAGCAAGTTGGTAGGTGGCCTTCGATGGAAGGTGTTCGCGGATATTTTGTCCAGCTTGACCTTATAAGGTCCTAGTGGGCCATGGCTGCTTCTCTCTGAAAGCCCTCAATTTTGTCTTCGCGGATACCACCGCGATAGGCTCATATGCCTACCAGTTATGCTGCCTCAAACCACCATCCTTGTGACCGGTGCGGCTGGAGCACTTGGGCGCGTTGTTTTTGCCAGGCTCCAGCGGGAAGGGTATCGTGTTCGAGGTTTCGACCGTCTCTGCTGTCCCTGGTCTGACCAGATGGACTGGGTTACGGGAGTATTGCAATCGGTCCAAGATTGCCAGCGTGCCTTGCAAGGTGTGGGTATCCTGATTCATCTGGCTGCGGTTCCGGATGATGCGCCCTTTGAATTGGACCTGATGCCTTCGAATATTCTGGGGTTGCACCACTTGCTCGAAGCCGCCAAAGAATCCGGTGTCCAAAGAATCCGTTGTCCAAAGTATCCGGTGTCCAAAGGATCCTGATGGCCTCGACAGGGCAGGTGGTATGGGAACCGCTGAATCATGGCCCATGGCCAGTCCGTGCTCATGCGGCTCCATCACCCCTTTCGTGGTACGCCCTGACCAAAGTCTTCGCTGAGGAGGCAGGAAAGGTCATGGCCCGAGATTACGGAATGGATATGATGATGGAGCGCCTGGGAGCCTGCCCTCGATCCCCCGAAGATGCCCAGCAGATAGGCGCAGACCCGATCGCTCGAGACGTCTATTTCAGCCCGGGAGATTTGGCGCAGTTTTTCAAGTTAGCTGTTTGCATGCCATGGCAGGGGTTCCACTGTCTCAATGCTGCCAGTCGACCACTGGATCAGGAGAGACTCTCATTGGGAGAGGCGAAAAGATTTGTTAGGTTACAAGCCCGTGGATCAGTGGCCAGATGCCTTGGAAGCCTACTGGTCCTAGAGGCGGTGGGGGCAGGAGGTAGACACCGTTCCATGAGTCGCTTAGCATGCGATTACGGGAACGGTTTGGCAGCCCTAACCTTGCCTAACCTTGCCTAACTTGTTACGCATTAGAAGCCTCTCTTATGCGATATCGATTTTCACTGATTCTTTTTGTGGTCTTCATGCCGTTTTGCCGGCTTGATGCCCAGGCCTTGGTGGGTTTACTCGGAAGATCGGATAGCCTTCAGATTCGCGGTAATCATTATTTTTCAGAGCCATCAATCATCGGAGCGCTGATGCGGTCTCCGGATTTTCTGATTGCAGCGCACCCCAAGGCATCTCGGATGGCTTTTCTCGAAACCACTGCGCGGCTGATGCAGGCGGGTTACCTTGTCCACGGGCATCCTGAGGCCAAGGTGGTGGTGACTCTTTCCGAAGACGAACAAAAAGTTCAAATCGAAGTGCATGAAGGTCCTTTTTACGCCTGCGGGGCCATTGAGGTGAAAGGCGCAAAAGAGATGCCGATTCCTGCGCTTAAGGCTTTTTTGACGGAAGTGTCAGGCACTGAATCAGGAGGTGAACAACCTATATGGGATGTGGGAAAACCAGCCCCTTTTGGCGAGCAGGCTCGGGTGAGGGTGGAGAAGAGGGTTCTGGAGCAAATAAAGTTCATGGGTTTTTTTTCGGCAGAGGTAAGTGTTCGAACCCGCCCCGACAGAGATGCCGGAGATGCAAGGTTAGAAATTTCCATCCTTGAGGAAGGCCCATTGTACTCGCTTGGAGAGATTCGGGTCGAAGGCAACCAGCGCCATACGAATGAAGCCATCATTGGGTTTGCGGGTTTGAGTGGTAAACCTCTCTTTACCAGTGCACTTATCCAAGGTGCTGAAGCATCCTTGAGAGCATCCCGCTGCTTTTTGTCGCAGCAGGTTTTACGGGATGGTGATCCTAAAGATGGGTTGGTTGATTTAGTGATTCGCGTCAGAGAATACGAAAAGTCTCCTGCTTCGGGTCAGACATGGTCGAAAAAAGATGAGATGCTTCTTCGGGCAGCAGAATGGATTTCCGAAGCAGCCACCATCGGTAAGGACCTGGAGGTGCTCCTCAAGGCAGAGGGGCTTGATTTTCAATTCCGCGGGATCCTTTCTGAGAAAGGTGTGACTTGGTTGCTTGAAGAGTCTGAGCCCAGTCAACAAAGTGAGGCTTATTTCGGATGCACATTAACGCACCAAAATTTGACTTGGATGTCCTTCCACGGTCGTCAGTTGTGGAGGCGCGATGGCCGATCCGGGTTGGAACTCAAAGCTTTCGTCTCTCTCCAAGGAGTTCCCGACCCAGCATCTGACAAAGAAGTCGAATTTTTCTTAGGTGCTGGGGTCAACTCCAATGCCAGTTCACTCGAAGAGGGGAACGAAAAAGTCAATGTTTCTCTCCATGTTGAGATGGATCCCGTAGCTTTGCATCAAGCCCTGAAGCCTGATGACTTGGTGTGGAGTCAGGTGGGCGGAAAGCATCACTTTAAGTCTGATGTGCTTGAGTTGATTCTTGAAAAAGACCCACTGAGAGTGGCATCCCTGACCTTAGACTTACCTGCGGCCAAGGGGCTGAATAAGCCACAAGTCCAATTACGATGGTCTACAGGCGCGTTCGAAAAACTAGGAAAGGAGCTTTCTGTAACAACACGTGATTTCAAGAATGTGTTCCAGTCAGAGAGTCCCGTTTCCACTTGGGTCGAGTTGATTGCCGGACAGATTGCACAATCGAGCTATCTTCCCGCAGAGTTGCTCGGATCGATGGAGCGCAGACAATTCATCGCGTTTGCCTTGTCCAACCTTTCGAGAGCGAAACTCCTTTCCCCGCTGGATTCGTTCATTTCTGGGATGGATCGGGAACCTGATCGCCCTTTTTTTGTTCCCATGGCCTCTTCGGAACCTGCAGAAGTGATGCGTACTCTAGCCATCATCTTTGCTGCCTATGCGTTCGAAATAGCCGATGGCTCGTTTCCCGAGGATTCGTGGCCTTGGACCGCCATGCGCGAAACGGTTTACATTTTGATCGGTAAAGGGGATCATGCCGGTCAGGAGCTTCAGCGGTTGATGGACCAGGATCAAATGGGACCCCTTGGCTACTGGGCTCTTTCTCAGCTTTTGAGCATGGCTGGGCATCCCGCAACGAGTTTTGTCGCTAGGAACGGTCAGTTGTATTTAGATCAAAATAATTATCTAAAAGATCTCAAATTACTGATTTCTGCCCACCCAGCTTTGAGTGAAGGCCTGCAAAAGTGGATGAATGCTTATCACGGGCTCAGCCCTGAATCGCATCAATTAACTGAAGAGCTATTGGGTGAAAGTCTATCCTCTGCCATCAATCAATGGAACCAAAGCGATCCCCATGGTGACTTGGTGACACAACTGGGCATTCTTCTTTGGCAGAACGGGCTCAAGGAAGCGCTCGAGCAGCAGTTCAAGGATTGGAGTCGTCCGCGGCCCTCGATTTAGTCGCCCTCTGGTTTTTACCATGCCAATCTTCAAGGAGGTTTCCTTTAGGCCCTTTTTTATACTGTAAGATCTTTCTGTTTTAGGAAAATTATCGTTAAAAAAAGGTAATTGCGTGGTTAAAAGCCCCCATTCCAACAAAGTTAACGTTAAATACAATATTTAAATCCGTGATGTTTTTACAAGGTCAAAGTTGCGAATTTTTACAAGGTCAAAGTTGCGAAAATCGAATCTTAGAATAAGTTGTTAGACTACATGGTTCAAATTGCCGTTCAATAGCCTCTGGTGCTGAACCATTGCAGTTGTCGACTGGTGCCCCCGGAACGAAGGTGGGTTAACCTTCGGTTGATGCCTAAGTTGTAACAATTACAAGCAGTATTGGTATGGGATTTACTCAATGGAGTCATGAGACGTTGCATGAAAAATCTTCAACGCTAAAAGAAACGGAATGGGCTATGTCTGAAAGCAGTTGGTCTCCAAATACGGATGTTTATGAGCTGGACGGTGGTCTGATGATCCGCGTTGAGATCGCTGGAATGCGGCGTGAAGACTTGCAGCTCAAGGCCGAGGGCAACCTGCTGAGAATCAGCGGTACGCGTCCTGATCAAACAAGGCCCCCACAAAGCAAGTTTCTACTCATGGAGGTCCATTTTGGATTCTTTGAAACCTCCATCGAGCTTCCGACGGGATACGATCTTGAGGAGGCCCGGGCCCTCTATGAAAACGGTTTCCTGACGATTGAAGTCCCTTCGGTTTCCGGGCCCTCTTCTAAAAGTATTCAGATCGAATCCTTGGCTGGTGAATAGACCTCCAGTCTTACTGCCTCGGGATGACTCCCGATTCATCACGGAAAATGGGATGCCGTCGGGGGCGGCAAGCTCCTCTCATCGTTCCTTCTGGATGTCTTCCAAAAGTTCCATCAATGCTTTTCCATACCCGATGAAGCTTTGGTAGATTTCCTCATCACTTGCCTTGACCGTATCGTCATGAAAGACCACCGCCAGGTGAGGTTCGATGGAAATGCCGGCATCATAACCCGATTCAAGGGCATCGCTCAGAATGCGGCGGACGGCACCATCGCCTTTTCCGGGAAGGGTGTAATCAGCATCGTTTTTTGAGTTATCCCAAATGGCGTCTTTGACATGTATATGAACCGTATGCTCCTTGAGGTGAGTCCAAAATTCCCACGGGTCTTGTTTGGGCATCGGCTCAGGTTTGCTTCGGTCATCATTGAAAACCGGATTGGCCGTATCAAAGACCCATTTGAGACCGGGAACATTTTCCAGCAATTTTAAAGCATGCTGCCAACTCATGCCGCCATAATTCATGCAGTTTTCGTGGACAGGCGTGATGCCGGCATCCAAGAAGCGCTTGGTCATTTCGCGCAATCGGTGAAAGCGTTCCTCCTCCAGTTGATCCCTTCCCTCACGAACCGCATAGCTCATGATACGGACATATTGGCTTCCAAGTCGTTGCATGCGTGGGATTGCCCGCTCTACTTCAGCAAGATCAAAGGGATCATCAATTTTTTTGCCCCAGTTGGCGATGGTAGAACCGAAACAATAAACGCCGACATCGGCCTTTTTCAGTTTTTCTTCGACCACATCGAAGGCTTCATCAGCGATATCATGGAGGTTGGCCTTGGGGAATCCCTCGACTTCCACCGAGCGTGCTTCGATGGTGTTCCAGCCCAATTCCTTCACGGCCTTGATTTGAGTATCAATCAGGGCCCCTGCTTCGTCTGTAATACCTGTTAATATCATGGTTTTTGCTTCAGGCTTTTACCTGAGGATGGGGTGTTTTGTTGGCTGCCGGAGATTGCCCATGAGGCACTTTGGTATTGGCGTAGACTTCCGCCAGTGGCAGCTGGGTCTTAATGGAGGTGAGTTGAATCATGCCATCTTCTCCTTCAATAGTCTTAAGCATCCACGAGCCGTTGGGTTGGCGGGTGTAGTGATCTGCAAGCCTTGTTTCCTGCGAAACAACGATATAGTCGGATAAGGAGTCCAGCTGTCGATAATGCCAGAACTTGCCGCCCCTGTCCCACGCTGCAGTCTGATCCGACAAGACTTCAATAATAATTTTTGGATTGAGCAGTGTGTCCTTTTGGTCATCCTCAAATGCGGGATCACCCTGCACAATGACAACGTCAGGATGGGCATAAAGGTTGGTGGATACCACTTTGAGCCTCATGCCACTGTTCAACACGTGGTTCTCACTGTTTTTGAGTCGATGGCGTAATTCACCTGCAATGTTGGTGGCCACCAACCAGTGGAGGTGAGAGCCGCCAGCAATGGCATAAACCCCTCCATTGAGCCATTCGGCTCGGAGTCCCGTATGCCGCTCCATGGCCACAAATTCTTCACTGGTCATCTTGGTTTTAGGGTCAGGTGTCATCGTCGTGCTTTCTTTTTTTAGGGGTGAAAACTCCCTGCTGTTTTCCAAATTAAGCAGATTGGCTTCCAACCGCAACACTGCTTGGAGGCCAAAGTAAACTTATCGGTTGAATGAGCTGGCAAAATCTTCATCAGAAATTTCCACGACCTTCTTTTCATGAGTGGATTCGTCAATGAGTTGCTGAAGTTTCGCTTCGAAAGCCGCTCCATCCATGGGGAGGTCGATGGTTTGATCGACCAGGGAAGAATACAGGAGCACATTGGCAAGCTCGACGGAGTGAATGCCCTCTACCCCAGGTGCAATCAATGGAGTTTTGTTGCGGATGGCCTCGACGAAATTACGCATCAGGATGGCGTGGGGCAGCTCAGCGTTGCCAAAAGGAATGTCGACCTCCCAGACTTCTGGCTTGGAGAAGCCAATGGGCGAGTTTTTGCTGTGTTCCAGCATGCAGGACTCGTTTCGGGTAAATTTGATTTGGTCATTTTCAAGAACCACCCTTCCGCGTGTCCCGGCAATCTCAAATCGATTGCTTCCCGGGGCCTCTCCGGTGGAGGAAACAAACACCCCGGTGGCACCATTCGGATATTCGAGATAGGCGGTGACATTATCCTCAACCTCAATATCGTGAAAGCGACCACATTGAGCAAAACTGCGGACTTTGCTGGGCATGCCGACCAACCATTGCAGCGCGTCCAATTGGTGCAGGCATTGGTTGAGCAACACACCACCTCCTTCGCCCTTCCAGGTGGCTCGCCACCCACCTGAGGCATAGTAGGCTTCTGTGCGGAACCAGTCGGTGATGATCCAATTGACACGTACGATGTCTCCCAGGTCTCCATTGGCGATCAATTTTTTCAATTTCAGGTAGCGAGGTTCGGTGCGTAGCTGAAACATCCCACCAAAAACGATATCAGGATGTTGGGTGGAGACTTCAATCAAACGTTCTGCATCGGCCTTGTGGGCAGAAATGGGTTTCTCAACCATCAGGTGGATACCATTTTCAATGGCATAAATCCCCAGGGAGGTATGTTGATAATGAGGGGTGGCCACAAGGACTGCATCGATCGCCCCACTTCGGATCATCTCCTCTCCATTCCCAAATACAGCTACCGGGTCCTTGTATGCTGAGAGCTTCTCAGGAGAAGTGCTGCAGACAGCCGAAAGCTCTGCATGAGCTACTTTTCCCTTTATCAAGTAGTCAGCATGGTATTTTCCCATGTTTCCCATGCCAACGATGCCAATACGTACCTTTTCCATGTTACTTCCTTGAATTTTTGTGACGGAACCTTCAATCCATCATCTGTGGCTGCGCTATTGTGGGCAAGTTCTTTGTGCGCGAAACCCCTGCCAAGCTTTGCGGATGATCTCGTCTTAAGACCGATATCGATGCGATGGTATTCATGAGCTCAATCAACGCATGAAGCAGGCTCTAAGCATGTCATCGAGGGTGGATTTCAAGATTGACAGACCTTGACACTTTGTCCATGTTTTGCGGTCCCACTTGGGTTTAGGTTTTACCTAGCCAAGAGGATCATTTAGAGAGGATGTGAATATCATTGAGCGAAGTTAAGATCAAAAAAGGTGAGTCCGTTGATAAAGGCCTGCGACGGTTGAAAAAAAAGCTGGATCGTGAAGGCACTCTCAAACAGGTGCGCAACAATCGGCATTTTGAAAAGCCATGCGAGCGCAAGCGCCGGAAGATGAAGGTTTCCAAATTTTCTCAAATGCTTGCCACGCGTTACGCAGATTATTGATCCATCCTCTCTTGTGGTGAATCTTTCCAGCCGAGGTCTTAGAAGACCTCGGTTTTTTGTTGTGCCGATCCCCCTATTCCAAAAGTTTGCATGAACTTCCCTGAACAACTCCCCATTGAGGAGGTGAGGCAGCCTCTCAAAGCTGCTTTGCAGCAGTCCCATCGGTTGATTCTCTCAGCTCCGACGGGGTCGGGTAAATCCACCCAGATTCCGCAGATGCTCCTCGATGAGGGGTTTATTGGAGAAGGTGAAGTGGTCGTGCTTCAGCCCAGAAGGTTGGCAGCCCGCATGTTGGCCACCCGGGTGGCACAGGAGCGTCAAGGCCCCCTAGGGCAGGAAGTGGGCTATCAAATTCGCTTTGAAAAGGTCCTCTCTTCCAAGACACGGATTCGATTTGTCACAGAGGGCATTCTGCTCCGTCAGATGATACAGGATCCAATGCTCAAGGGGGTTCAAGCTATTGTTTTCGACGAATTCCACGAACGGCACCTCTATGGTGACATCACCCTCGCGCGTGCCATGGATCTCCAATCAGGGCCAAGACCCGATCTAAAGATTCTGGTTATGTCGGCCACCCTTGAGACCCAGAGGCTTTCTGAATATTTACAACCATGCGAAGTCTTGAATTCCGAAGGTCGCACCTATCCTGTCGATATTCGCTACCTGAAACCCGGGCAGATGGATCCGCGTGACCCGGTATGGGATCTGGCTGCCGATGCGTTCGGGCACTACGTACGACAGGGAGGCCGAGGTGATGTTCTCATCTTCATGCCCGGTGGGTATGAAATTCAAAAAACGCTTCAATCCCTGAGACTCCTCTCAGAATCCAAGGAATACATGTTGCTCCCTCTTCATGGCGAGTTGCCCATGCAGGAGCAGGATGCCGCTGTATCGGTCTACGACCATCCCAAAGTGGTCGTGGCAACCAACGTGGCGGAGACTTCGCTCACGATTCAGGGAATTGAGCTGGTCATCGACAGCGGTTTGGCTCGCATTGCCCGCTACGATCCTTATCGAGGCATGAACACCTTGCTCGTCGAAAA
>MDTB01028101.1_pt1 | contig 11184 bp, 10 predicted proteins | sample 811161 | NCBI WGS metagenome assembly MDTB01 (sample SAMN05326650, study PRJNA326480) | marine metagenome | isolation source: seawater | place: Mediterranean Sea | collected 2009
TTACCGGATTTGGGCGTATTGGTCGCCTGACACTTCGCGCTTTACTTGAAAGCAAAAGAAAAGACATAAAACTCGTGGCCCTGAATGCTGCAGGAACGCCGGACAGTGTCGCGCATCTCTTTGAGTATGATTCCATTCACGGGCGCTATCAGGGCAATATCAAAACCACACAGAGCAGTATTAATTTCGGGAATGGTGCCGTAAAACTTGTCAGTGCGCGTGACCCGAAAGATTTGCCGTGGAAAGAACTCGATGTTGATGTCGTTTTAGAGTGTACCGGTGCGTTTAACACTAAAGAACAAAGCATGGCGCATATAGATGCAGGGTGTAAGCGCGTTCTGATAAGCGCCCCTACCAAAACCGCTGACTTGACTGTTGTCTATGGCGTGAACCACACCAAACTTCGAAAAGGCCATCAAGTCGTTTCCAACGCGTCATGTACGACGAATGCTCTGGCACCGCTCGTTTCAGTACTGGATAAAAAAATCGGCATTGAAAACGGTTTTATGACCACCGTTCATGCTTATACAGGCGATCAAAGACTGGTTGATAATCGTCATAATGACCCGCGCCGCGCACGTGCCGCGGGCCAATCCATGATACCGACCTCAACGGGAGCGGCAAAATCTCTTGGGCTGGTTATACCTAATATGGAAGGGCGTCTTGGTGGCACTGCTATTCGCGTGCCTACTCCGAATGTTTCGATGATTGACTTTGTTTTTAAAGCCAACAAAAAAACCAGCATTGAGGCTGTGAACAAAATAATGGTTCAAGCCAGTAAAACGAACCTTAAAGGCATTATGGGAATATGCGAGTTACCTCTCGTATCATGTGACTTTAACCACAACCCGCATTCATGTGTGTTTGATACAACCCAAACCCAACTCGTGGGCGATGACCTTGTACGGATTCTCGCCTGGTATGATAATGAATGGGGCTTTTCAATGCGTATGCTTGATACCGCCGCAGCCATGGGAAAACTGGGTTAAAAAAATGACCGTAGCCCGACCTCTGGATGACCTTCTGTCACAATCGGATATACAGGGTAAAAAAGTTTTTGTTCGCGCAGATTTGAATGTTCCTGTCACACCGCAAGGAACAATAAGAGACGCTACGCGGCTGGATCGATTGCTCCCGACTTTAAAAGAATTATCAGATGCCGGCGCCCGGGTTGGAATTCTTTCTCATTTCGGCAGACCCAATGGCGAGAAAAACCCGGCCATGTCACTTAAACCAATTGCCCAAGCGTTATCGTCAATCTTGAATAAAGACGTTAGCTTCTGCGCTGACTGTATTGGCCACCCCGCTATGACAGGTATGGATAATTTACCCGCCGGTGGTTTAACTGTACTCGAAAATACCCGCTTCCACCCCGGCGAAGAAGCCAATGACGAGGCTTTTATAAAATCTCTATCCGCGCCTGCTGATGCTTTCGTAAATGATGCTTTCTCTGCGGCTCACCGTGCTCATGCATCCACAGAAGGTATGGCGCGGATATTGCCCTCTTACGCCGGAAGATCTCTTCAAAAAGAACTTGAAGCTTTGGAGACAGTCCTTGGAAATCCGACCCGTCCTGTCATGGCAGTTGTCGGGGGAGCGAAAATCTCTACCAAGCTTGATTTATTATTTAATCTAATCAGCAAGGTCGATACGCTGGTCATTGGTGGAGGCATGGCCAACACGTTTATGGCGGCTCAAGGTATCGCAATTGGGCGGTCATTATGCGAAGAAAGCATGTTCGATAAGGTTCGGGATATTTTAAGAGTTGCGCAAGACAGCAAGTGTGAAATCTTATTACCCGATGATGTGGTGCTGGCTGAAAACTTTGCCGCCACAGACTCTCCGGTTAGCTGTCAGGCAACACAAGTACCTGATGACATGATGATATTAGATGCAGGACCTCTTGCAGTCAGTAAAATCAAAGCAGCCATTGAAAAATCAAAGACATTGGTCTGGAACGGCCCGCTTGGTGCTTTCGAGTTATCCCCTTTTGATGAGGGTACAAAAATCGCTACACAATTTGCGGCACAACAAACTGTTTCAGGAAAGCTTGTATCCGTCGCAGGTGGCGGCGATACGGTTGCAGCACTGAACCATTCCGATGCCGCCGACGGATTTACATATATTTCCACAGCCGGGGGCGCATTTCTTGAGTGGCTGGAAGGAAAAACACTTCCGGCAATTGATACTTTACAGCATAATACGCTCGTAAAACGCTTAGGTTAGATATGGATAAAAATTCACTTAAAGACATAGCTCATAAAATGGTTGCCGACGGGAAGGGTATTCTTGCCGCCGATGAAAGCACCGGAACAATCAAAAAACGGTTCGATACAATTGCTCTCGTATCGACTGAGGATAGCCGTCGCGATTATCGTGAAATGCTGTTCCGTTCAGATGAAGCAATGCAATCAGCTATTTCCGGCGTTATTCTTTATGATGAAACTATTCGTCAAAAAGCGGCAGACGGCACAACTCTTGTCAGCCTGATTGAACAAGCTGGGTCAATTCCCGGTATCAAGGTAGATACCGGCGCCAAAGATATGGCGGGTCATCCGAATGAGAAGGTCACAGAAGGTCTTGATGGTTTACGCGAACGCCTTGAGGAATATTTCGAACTCGGCGCCCGTTTCGCCAAATGGCGGGCGGTTATCAATATCGGAGACGGTATACCTAGCCGCGGCTGTATTTCAGCCAACACACACGCACTCGCTAGATATGCAGCATTGTGTCAGGAAAATGGGATTGTACCAATTGTTGAGCCGGAAGTAATTATGGACGGCTCTCACACAGCCGAGACATGTTATGAAGTCACTTCATCCGTCCTCACGGCCCTTTATGCCCAGCTTGACGAACAGAATGTATATCTTGAAGGCTCTATCCTAAAACCTAATATGATTGTTTCCGGCACAGAATGTCCGACGCAGGCGAGTGTTCAGCAAGTCGCAGAAATGACCCTGGATTGTTTCAACAAATGCGTACCTCAAGATGTACCAGGAATTATTTTTCTTTCCGGTGGTCAGGCCGATGAACTGGCAACTGCTCATCTCGATGCAATTAATAAAATGGGACCACATAGCTGGAAAATTAGTTTCTCTTACGGGCGCGCGCTTCAGGCTGCACCGCTCAAAACTTGGAGTGGCAAACCTGAGAATGTTTCGGCGGCAAAGGCTGCTTTCACCCATCGCGCCTCAATGAACAAATTGGCATCTTTGGGGGAATGGAATGCCAGTCTCGAAAAAGGCTAAAGCCTTTTCAAGATTTCACGGCACCAATTAAAAATTCTTTATTCCCTTTTGGCCCTTCAACAGGACCATCGGTAATACCTTTTACTGCCCAGCAGGATTGCCTTTCCAACCAAGCGCCAATTTTATCACAGACCTGTTGATGCACAGTCTCGTCGCGGACGACCCCACCCTTACCGAGCGCGGCACGCCCCGCTTCGAATTGCGGTTTGATAAGTGCTATCAACCAGCTATCAGGCTGAGCAATCTCCAACACCGGAGGTAAAGCCAGTTCCAATGAAATAAAACTGACATCGCAAACAATAGCCGTGACCTGAAAGCCTTGCGGCAGATGTTCCTGTGAGAGATGTCTGGCATTTACTTTTTCAAGAGAAGTGACCCGTGCATCATTTGCTAAGTCGGTGTGTAATTGCCCATGCCCTACATCAACCGCGAGACAATGCCCTGCCCCTTTTTTTAAGACAACATCGGTAAAGCCGCCTGTTGATGCCCCAAGATCCACGACCATGCGGCCTGATACAGGGAAGCCAAAAGCCTCTAATCCATGGGAGAGTTTCAGCCCACCCCGCGAGACAAAATTATGGCTGTGCCTTATAATTGTTGGTTCAACGTCTGGCTTTACTTTCGCAGCAACCTTGTCAATTACGTGCCCATCAATCTGGACATACCCGTCTTTGATTGCAGCTTGCGCTTGCGATCGGCTGTTGAAGAAACCTTGCTCAACTAGAAGCGTGTCTAAACGCATTGAAGATGAAAAAGAGTCGTGACCTGTCGATTGAGGGGCGGGCATTAGGCACGTTTTGGATTGAGATCAATAATTGTTTTTTCGCTGCGACCAATAACATCTTTAACTGTATCATAGATATTATCGCCATTAAGTCCGGCTGTGTCATACATGCGCTCGGGCGCGTCCTGATCGATAAAGATGTCCGGCAAGGTCAAAGTACGAACCTTGAGGCCAGCATCAAGCACACCCTCTTCCGCTAGAAAATGTAATACATGGGCACCAAAACCACCAAGACCACCCTCTTCAACCGTGATGAGAATTTCATGCTCACGCGCGAGCTGCAAAATCAACTCTTTATCTAGTGGTTTCATAAAGCGAGCATCTGCAACTGTCGTGCTATGGCCTTCTTTATCAAGCCTATCAGCTGCAAGACGCGCCTCCCCCAAGCGGGTACCATAACTTAAAATCGCAATCTGCTGACCTTCTCGAATGATACGGCCTTTACCGATTTCAAGCAGTTGAGGTTTTTCAGGCATCGCGATACCTGTGGCTGATCCACGGGGATATCGGAAAGCCGACGGGCGATCATCTATGTGAACAGAAGTATGCACCATATTGACCAGTTCAGCTTCATCAGCAGCAGCCATCAAAATGAAATCGGGTAGAGCGCCAAGATAGGCCATATCAAACGACCCTGCATGAGTTGGCCCATCTGCACCAACAAGACCTGCGCGGTCTATAGCAAAACGAACAGGTAATTTTTGAATAGCAACGTCATGAACAATCTGGTCATACCCGCGTTGCAAAAAAGTTGAATAAATCGCCACAAATGGCTTCAGCCCTTCCGTCGCCATACCAGCGGCAAATGTCACAGCATGCTGTTCAGCAATACCTACATCAAAACATCTGTCCGGATATATTTGAGCAAATTTGTCTAAGCCTGTGCCATCCGGCATCGCCGCCGTTACGGCCACAATATTTTTGTCTTTTTCAGCCTCTTTAATCAGGCTTTCCGCAAAGACGGAGGTATAGCTTGGAATATTCGTGCTTGTTTTTGATTGCAAACCGGTCACAATATCGAATTTTGAAACGCCGTGATATTTATCGGCAGCGGCCTCAGCAGGGGCGTAGCCATGTCCTTTCTGAGTAACAACATGAACCAGTATTGGGCCTTCCACACTGTCCCTGACATTTTCAAGAACCGGCAAAAGATGGTCGAGATTATGCCCGTCAATTGGCCCGACATAATAAAACCCAATTTCCTCAAACAGTGTGCCACCTGTCCAGAAACCACGAGTGTATTCTTCCATTTTCCGGCTGGCTTCCTTAATTGATCGCGGCATTTTTGACGCAATACCTTTAAGGGATTTCCTTAACTTTCTATATCCACTGCCGGATAACAATCGCGCCAAATATGCACTCATCGCTCCGACAGGCGGCGCAATCGACATATCATTATCATTAAGAATAACAATCAGTCGTCCGTCCATAGCCCCGGCATTATTCATGGCTTCATAAGCCATGCCAGCACTCATCGCACCATCTCCGATAACCGCAACAACATTATTATCGGTTTCTTTTAGGTCCCGTGCTACCGCCATGCCCAGCCCGGCAGAAATAGAGGTTGAACTATGCGCAGCCCCAAAGGGGTCATAAGGGCTTTCAGCCCGCTTTGTAAAACCTGACAAGCCCCCGCCTTGTCGCAATGTCCGAATGCGATCACGCCTTCCGGTCAAAATTTTATGAGGATATGCCTGATGACCTACATCCCAAATCAGTCGGTCATCAGGTGTGTTGAAAACATAATGCAACGCTACCGTCAATTCGACAACGCCAAGGCCGGCACCAAGATGTCCCCCCGTTTCGGAAACAGCAGAAATTGTTTCCGCGCGAAGCTCATCAGCCAATTGACCAAGCTGGTCTTCAGATAAATCTCTGACGTCTTCAGGAAGTCGGATTTTATCTAGCAGGGGCGTTTCAAGTTTTTTAGTCACGTGTTCAGTCAACCAATATTTAAAAGAGGCTAATGCCCCCTGATAATAACGTAATGGGCAGCTTCGCGTAATGCATCAGCTTCACTACCAAAAATTTCAAGATGTCCAACAGCTTGTTCGACCAGCATACGAGCCTGATCTTTCGCACGATTTAGTCCTAGCAGCGAGACAAAAGTTACCTTGCCTGACGCTTCATCCTTACCGGGCGTTTTGCCGATGTCATCCTGACAGGCTTCGACATCTAGCAAATCGTCAGCAATTTGGAAAGCTAAACCGATATCATGTGCATAGGCGGTTAGAACGCTTCTTGTGGCATCGGGGACTTGGCCCATAATACAACCTGCATCTACTGAGAACTCAATAAGTGCGCCCGTTTTCATTTTTTGTAATCTTGTAAGTGCCCCGGCATCCAACTCCAGTTCAGGGCTCATGAGATCAAACATCTGGCCTCCGACCATTCCTCGCGCACCGAGAGCTTTGGAAAAGCCTGAAATCAAGTCCAGACGAACGGCTTTACGCGGATGCGTTTTTTCATCTGCCATAATTTCAAAGGCCAAGGTCAACAAAGCATCCCCTGCAAGAATAGCCGTCGCCTCATCAAAAGCTTTATGAAGGCTCGGGCGCCCACGGCGCATATCATCATCGTCCATAGCCGGTAAGTCGTCATGCACCAGTGAATAAGAGTGGGCGCATTCTATTGCAGTTGCCACTCTGGCATAGTTAGCTTCTTGAACATTGAATAATTTGGCTGTTTGGATACATAAAAAGGCGCGAAGTCTTTTGCCGCCGCCCATGAGCGTATATTTCATCGCCTCAATAACACGCCCTTCCGGTGCATCAGGCACGACCAGAACTTCCCCCAGCCTCTGGTCGATTAACCCGGAAGCATTTTTCAGGGCAGTCTCTAAATTCAGGGTATCCATAATCAGCCTATATCTAGCGGCTCCGTATCGGGGTCTTCGCCATCACCTGTGCCGGTGATTTTTTCAATTTTGCTTTGAGCATCTTTAAGCTTAGCCTCGCAATGAAGGCGCAAAAGATTTCCACGCTGATAAATTTGTATGGATGCTTCAAGCGCCACATTCCCGCTTTCCAGACTATCCACGATTTCTTCAAGAGCTTCGAGAGCTTGCTCAAAACTCATTTGGGAGATTTCTTTCTCCATTTCATTTTGATCAGACATTTATTTATCCTGACTCAGCTTGCAACAAACCTTAACCTGCCATCTTCATCCAGCGATTTGTTTAAAAGGCCACGACGATAAAGACAATTTAAGTGCGCCATGCTCTCACTTATGGCCATGATAAACAAGCCTTTGTCTATAGTACGCTTAAACAGAATCGAGAAAAGTGCCGGATCTGCTGGGCTACGCGGAGTTTCGCAGGCTGCAAGAAGTTTTGTGAGCCTTTTCTCATGCCCGTCTATCAGCGACTGCAACCGATTATGAACACCATAGAAAGGTTCATTATGCGACGGTAAAACCAACAAATCTTCAGGGAAAACGGATTTTAGTTTTTTACAACTCTCAATCCAATCTTCAAGATTATTGGCATCCGGTTCATTCGGGAAGATGCCGACATGAGAGGATATACGAGGCAGAATCTGATCGCCGGAAATAACAACTTTCAAAGACGGGCAGAAAAAACAAGCATGCTCAGGCGAATGCCCATTTCCGACAGCGACTTTCCAAATGCGTCCGTTAATAACAATTTCTTCTTCATCACTGACCCGGTAGAAATTTTGAGGCAGATCATAAATCGCAGCACCGAACATACCAAAACGCTTCTTATAGCCTTCAATAATCTCGTCAGGGACACCTACCTGATAGAGAAAATCTAGGGCTTCTTTCGGCGCTTCTTTATCTGTATCCGCAGCGAGTACCCGACAAGTCAAATATTCAAGTCGCGTCATGGTGAGCATAACGCCGAATTTATCAACCATCCAACCTGCCAATCCGATATGATCGGGGTGCATATGCGTCACAAGAATTTTACTAACCGGCTTACCCTGAAAAGTTTTGTCGAAAACATTTTCCCAAATTTCTTTGGTGCGGTCGTTATTAAGCCCGGTATCAACAATGACCCATGAGTCTCCATCTTCCAACAGCCAGACATTTATGTGATCCAGCGTTTCAAATAAAGGCAAGCGCAACCAGTGAACACCTTCTGCCACTTCACGGATTTCAGCCGGTTCAGGTTTATCGTCAAACAAATAGGTCAGGCCGTGAGCATTCTCTACAATCGGCTTTTGTTCGTTCATTTCATTATCCTTGGGGTGAAGGGTCGATTGCCCAAATCTGCAAACCTATATAGCATATAACATCTCAGTTAACAAAAGGGCGCCGCATGGCAGAGAAAAAAACAGCTAAGGCACAAACCAAAACACCGGCGAAAAAAACGGTGACAAAAAAAGCGCGCCAAACATCAAAAACAAAGGTTGGAAAACCCCAAAAGAGACTGAACAGGCGTACGGCACTTATTACGGGCGCTTCAGCAGGTATCGGACATGATTATGCAACTCTGCTGGCTGAACAAGGTTTTGATTTGGTCATAACAGCCCGCCGCAAAGACAGATTGCAATCTCTGGCTGACAGGCTGGAAACCTCTTACGGCGTGAATATCCACATTTTTCCTGAAGATCTCAGTGATCCGCGCGCCCCAACACGATTGGTAGAAAAAATCACCAAAGAGGGCCTGAATATTGATTTTCTGGTCAATAATGCCGGCTATACAGTTCCAGGTAATTTTGACATGGCAAAATGGCAATCTCATGCCGATATGCTTCAGACCATGCTGACCGCACCGACAGAACTCTGTCACTTAATAGGTATCGGCATGGCGGAACGCGGCTATGGGCGTATTATCAATATGGCGTCCGTTGCGGGTCTTTTGCCTGGTTCTCCAGGCGGCACACTTTATGGTCCGATAAAAAGCTATCTGATTAAATTTTCACAGGCTCTGTCTGCCGAATATCATGATAAAGGTATTCATGTACAAGCGCTCTGCCCGGGTTTTGTATTAAGCGAATTTCACGATATTGCGGGAAACCGTGAGCAAATGAATCGCCTGCCGAAATTCATGTGGCTGACAGGACCGGATGTGTGCCGTAAAAGTTATGAGTCCGTGATGGAAAACAAAGGGCCTGTTATTGTGAATGGTCTGTTTTATAAAATTCTCGGGACCGTTGTGAAAATTTTACCGTCAAATCTGGCAACTAAATTATTATCCCTGCATAATCGAAACGCCACACCTCTGTCGCGTGATATCCGCGACACCGCATCACAATCAGCATCTCAATCAGCATCTCAATCAGCTGAGACCCGACAATAGGTATGAGCGCGTTTCCGGCAAGTGCCGAAAATATAGATAAGTTTGCAACCATCATTAGCATTGGCAAGCCTGTAGCCTTTCCGACTGAAACGGTTTACGGCCTTGGCGTGGATGCGCGAAATGATGAGGCTGTAGCCAAAATTTTCGAGATTAAAGGTCGCCCGCAATTCAACCCCTTAATTGTACATGTCAGCGACCTCGCACAAGCTGAGACGCTGGGTATCTTCTCTCCGATTGCCAAATCACTTGCCCTAATGCATTGGCCAGGTGCCTTGACGCTGGTTGTCCCTCGCCGTTCAGATAATACCTCTCACAATGAGGTCAGCTTGCTGGCCTCGGCAGGTTTGCCGAGCCTAGCCCTTCGCGTACCGGCACATCCAGTCGCGCAAGAGTTATTGGCGGCGGCGCAATGCCCTCTAGCTGCGCCCAGCGCCAATAAGTCAGGCCAACTTAGCCCAACACAGGCTAGTCATGTAGCAAAAGATTTCCCCAACCTCCCCATTCTAGATGGTGGTGCCTGTGCCAAAGGGTTGGAGTCGACAATTATCGGATGTCTTCAAGAAGAACCTGTCCTGCTTCGTCGCGGCAGTCTGGACCCAAGTGAACTTGAAAAAACTCTCGGGTTTAAGCTGAACTACCTACCTGAAGATGATAGCCAAACTGCACAACTCGCACCTGGGCGGCTGGCTAGGCATTACGCCCCTCAAGCCGGACTGCGCCTCAACGCTGTAACTGTCGAACAAGATGAGGGGTTACTCGCTTTCGGCAAGAATGTACCTCCATGTGAGAACCAGTGCCTTAATCTCAGCCCTTCGGGAAATCTGATAGAGGCCGCCGCAAATCTTTTCAGCCATTTGCACGAGCTTGATACAACTACCCCCCGCATAGCGGTGATGCCGATACCTAATGAAGGCCTTGGCGCAGCGATTAATGACAGGCTGGAACGCGCCGCTGCTTCAAAATAAATCAAATTGCGCATCTGATGGGTCGCTATTGTCTATCTCTGGGGCAACCTCCAGCATCTCTGGCGCATTATTGGCAACCTTATTGACCGCTTCAGACACCGGATAGGATTTGAAATCTGTTTCCGGGGCAGGTTGGAGCAGAGGGCGTAAACTGTCGGATTTAGCGGCAGGGGGATCAAGCCAATCCGCCCAATGGGTCGCTTCTAGAATGACCGGCATTCTATGGTGTATCGCAGATAATGTTTCATTGGCACCAACAGTCAATATAGCGCAGGTTTCGATTTCACTGCCGTCAGTGCCCTGCCAAAACTCCCAGATACCCGCCATCATAAAGGGCGTTTCATCCTGCCGCCGGATACAATAAGGCTGGTTTTTGCCTTTTCCACCTCGATACCATTCATAAAACGCATCGGCTGGAAACAAGCATCGCCTGGATTTAAACGCTGACTTAAAAAAAGGTTTCTCTGTAACGGTCTCGCTTCGGGCATTGATTTGCGGGCGGCTTGACATATCGGCAATTTTGTCTGCTTTCATCCAGCCCGGCACCAGCCCCCATTGTACCATGACACATTCATGTTGCCCTGCGCCGCTTACCACGGCGGAGTCACGAATTATTGGAACTGGGTGGCTAGGGGCGATATTATAAGAGGCCGGAAAATTCGGGGAATTCGCAAAGGGCAAAAGCCGCTTCAACCCCTCTGGTGGGGTTTCCAAAGCGTAGCGACCACACATTAGCGTCCTCCTCCGGCTCTCCTGCCGGTTCCGATACGGATAAAATGCCCTGGCTTAATTCCAGCAGCCGCTGACTGTCCCGCATTAATCTCAAGCACATAGGCTACAGGCTTTTGGGAGCGCGTCCGCTCCTGCGACAAGGTATCTTCACGCGTTACAATGCTCTCAATCTCTCCATTCAACCGAATGAAA
>MDTB01078830.1_pt1 | contig 11184 bp, 26 predicted proteins | sample 811161 | NCBI WGS metagenome assembly MDTB01 (sample SAMN05326650, study PRJNA326480) | marine metagenome | isolation source: seawater | place: Mediterranean Sea | collected 2009
CATATTTAACAGAAAAATATTTATCACTAAAAAAATGGATAGATAAAAACCCAGAACATTTTGATAGCAAATTGTGGTTAGCAATTCCAATTGTTGCGTCTGCTATAGTTACAGCAGAATTTTGCATAACACTAAGCCATCAATCATTCTCAGCTGTCTTGATGTGTATCGCAATAATCTTATTCTGGGAAAATATTGTCAGCGCAATTGATAGGTGGTTACCAATGCAATTGGAGCAACCAGTAAAACTAGCTTTGCTCCCACTATTAGTCCCAGTAACGCTCCTACAAGGGGTAGGAGTATTAGAAAAGCGGTATTACCAACCGTATTTTAAAGAAAGTAATTAAAAAATGAGTAATAAAAAGTATATTTTATGCGGCATTCGAATCATCCACTTTGCAAATTCAAGCAACCAAGAATCAAACCCATTCATAGATAAAAAGCACGAATTAGTGCTAGCGAACTATGACAATGAAAACCCAGAATACTGGGCTTTAACGGGATACACAACACACGGTATGTGCCCAAGCGGATATAGAACAGCATCATGGGGACATCTTGAAAAAAAGAAACTAGAAGTCCCAGGCTCAATGCACTATATTCCAAAAACTCTTTTAGAGTTAGAATGGGACTTTGATCATCAGCCATGTTATGCCGACAACGAGATATTCGACTTTTTAGAAGAAGGGTGTAACTACTACCCACATGGTAGATTCGACCTTCAAGGTAGTCTGGAAGAAGACTACCGGAATACAGGTCGTCTTCCACCTAAACCAATGTTGCATATCTTTCATGGAGCTTCAGCACTAGGTAAATCAGCCTTAGCTGAAATGACAGGAAAAACTTGCCATGAATCAGACGCCAAATTTGACTTGGAAAACTTTTTCGATGACTTACCTGATTCACTTGAAGATCACATAATTGTGCTAGGCAACAAGCATAAAGATATGTCGCAATGGGAACAGTTACACAAAATAAAAGAAAAATATGAAGAGGCATACACATTAGTCTTTGTCTGCTTCTCGAAAGGTTAAAAAATGCCGTGGTATAATGAAAACAATGACATAATAAATGCGTACGAAGAGATTATAGAAGACTTTGAAATGGGATACTATGACCCCGACCCAGAAGAAGAAGACAATCGTCCAGAGGTCTATCTAAAAGACCTGTTTGCAGGAGCAAGACTTCGCAGAGGAAACGAAAGCTCTTTTAAACCAGGACGAAATGATGAAGTATTCGAAGCAAAGAATTATGAAGACTTCGTAAAGTACATGAAAAGTGTCAACTACGATTCTGGCTATGGAAGTCAGAACTTCTTTGGATTCGTGCTGCTAAGCGACGACACATGGTTCGAAAGATATTCATATGATGGGAAAGAGTATTGGGCACATAAAAAACGCCCAGAGTTACACAAAACAATCTAAACAGTAAAAGAAGTAAATATGCCATACCAGAATAAAAGCCCAAGCCAATCAGATGTTCAATATTTCTTAAGTCGTTACGACGGCTTTAAGAAGGAAAGCGGGGAGTTAATTGCAAAATATAGCAAGCCAGGATTACACTACCAGTGGATACTGGAGCACTCATCATTCAAAGACCCTGAAGATTACAATCGATTGATTCTAATTTGCTCATCAGACGAATGCGGGGAAGAAAAGCGTATTAGTTGCTTCGAAAAAGGCTATTAATATGCTTGGATTCGACATAATTTTCATCTGCACCTCACTGTGGTGCAAGCATGTCTCATTTCATATGTATAAGTATGGGCAACCATATTCTTGCCTACTATTTTTAATCTTTTCATTAATACTAGGAGAGTTCTATGTCCTTATACGATTATTATGTTGAAGCTACCCAAATCATGGGAAGACCATCAGCAAAAGATGTCTTAGAAGAAATCCATGAGCTTCTAGAAGACAAAAACGTAAAAGAACTAGTAGATGTAACACACAGTATCTGCAGATTCTTATGTATACCAAATAAAATTGTATGGACAATTGCCAAAAAAACGGCAATGAAACATGCAATCAGGACATTGGTACGAGGGTGTCCTAGGTCAGAACGTAATTGCAAAGCGGCAGCTGAAAACTGCTGCTGTAAAAAATAAAAACAATATAAAAGGAATTTACTATGAAAAAAACAGTATCAGTAACCCTATTCTTAGGGGCATTTTGCTGTGCACTTTTCACAGTGCTAGCAACGAATAATAATGGTATCCACAACATATCCACAACAGCAGTTTATCTCGAAGGAGAAGCTTGTATTGTCAACGTGAATAACCGAACAACCGAAGAACTAGAACGAGATTTGCACGGATGTGCACTTTTCCATGACATTCTAGCAACAAAGTAAAAAACCAAATAAAAGAAAGTACTAAAAAATGCGAATACTTCAGAAAATGACAATTAACCCAGGAAACAACCCATCGGTTAAAACATTAGCACCAATTACAGAAGGCCTTCTCAACTCAATCCACAACTACGGGCTAGCAGAACGAGAAAGCTTCGGTTGGTGGGCAAACAGGTATAGTGTTGCTATGGCACTAAGCTGCGGGAGCATGAATCTAGAAACCATTTCAGAAGCCATTCATGACGGGTGGGCAAAATGCGTACTAGATGTAGATGATCCAACAACATACGCAAAAAAACCAGAAAAAAAGAACCAAAGACTAGCGCAAGCAAACACCAGGTATGCAGATCTAAGCGAAGACGAAAAAAATAAAGACCGTCAAGTCGCATATATTGTCATTGCCTTTCTACACGGAAGACTCGGCTAATGGACTTCAAACAATGGCTTTCTCTCTATAAGAAAGCAAACTTTAATGAAACAAGGGTCTCGCTCTTGTCATATCTAGAACAAGGTATGGTTAAAAACCCTGAAAAAGTTGAAAACCACATCGTTGCTCATAATGTAATAAACAGTATTCTAAAACGAGTATATAAACTCGCATAAAAAGGAGTAAAACATGGTAACTAAAATTGATAAAGAATTTTTAATCGTAAGACCTGGACAAAATATGAATATGCTTAGAGGTCAAGCCGCAGATATTCGCGGATGGGCATCAAGTATTGAAGGTAATGTATCTATCATGATGCACCAAGCATCAGAAGAACAAATATCAGACATCGAAAAATTGTCTAATAAAACAGGAAAAAAAGTCGCTCTAATTGGAGGTCAGTTCGGCTTGATGTACAACGTAGTCAACCAACTAAAGGAAAACTTCATCGTTGTAGAAGCCATTACTGAAAGATGCTCAGAAGAGCAAGTGCAACCAGACGGAACTACTCGCAAGATAAGCGTCTTTAAGCATCTAGGACTTAGAGTTCTAGCGGGAGGTTGATATGGACGCAGCAGTAAATATTATACCTTTACTGGAAGTATCTAACGGAACTAATGATTTTCATGCAAAAATAGCCCAAAAAATTGCTGGAGAATTTAGTGGCTTTTTAAAAATACATAAAGTTATAGATTCCAACAAATATAAAATCTCACAAGTAAAATTCAGAAAAGAAGGACTACCATTATTCATAAAAGCGGTAAATGATCAAAATAATGAATTTGGAGAAGTAATTAGGAAAACTACAGGTACAGAATCAGTAGATCCAACTACAGCAGTAAGCATCTTAGGTGCATTACTTATGGCAAGGTTAAATGTCATCAACTCTCAATACAAAAGCAAACTGCACTATGGGCTTAGATTAAGAAGCAATAACCAGCTGGGAGTGTATCTCACAATTGGAATTCAAGATCTAGAATCTTTCTTCGAAAGAGGAAAAAGAATTAAAGAAGAAATGGCTGCAGAATCAGTAGCCCATCTTGTAGACGCACAAGCAATTACAGAAGCATTAGGGAGATAAAGATGACAGAAGAAACCCAAAAAAATGAACAACAACCAATCACAGAAAAAATCGAAAACTTAGGAGAACAATTAAATGAGGCGAAAGAAAATTTAACTCAAGCAACAGAAGAAGTAAAAGAAAACTTTGGCACAATGTTTGAACAAGCATCGAAAGATGTCAACAATCTAGGACCCTTAGGAAGACTATTTATAAGCATCATTGTAATAATTGCACTTCTAAAATTAACACCAATTTTAGACTTACTATACTACATGATACAAATAGTAGTTTTACCTATGTTATTCCTAGTAGCACTAGGCATTTTCTCTCATGAAACATACGAAATGAGTATGGGTTGGATAGAACAAGTTATACTGCATTTTCGAAAGAAAAGAGAAAGTGAAAAGGCAAAGGAGAACTAAATGAACGAAGACAGCTTGACAAGAGTTATAGCTGTTTTAATTCTAGTTCAAATACTACTATGAGTAACAACTTAGCCTTAAACATTTTAGAATATTACAGTTACGTTGGTCTAATATTAGCTTGGTGGTACAGTAGCACTAAGCTAGGACCAGCACTCGAAAAACACAAAGTAGAAAACACCACAATATATATCGTTACAGGAATAATGGTAATTATATTATGGCCAATTATGCTAACAAGGATCAATCATGAATCAGCCGAAGAAATCGCACGAAACCTCAAAGAAGAGGAAAAATATTAACATCAGAGAGCAATATGAAGAAAAAACTCTATATGTAAAATACAGAACTCTTCCTCAAGAGCTTGCTAGGGGGATCAGAAAATTTTCTAACCACTTTTCTGAAAAGAAAAATATCACTGCAATGCAGGTAAATATGCTTAACTTAACCAACGACCTGCACCAATTAGCGTGTACAATTAAAAGTTCTAAAAAAGCTGGCCTGGGAGCAACGTTAATGGGATTGCTTCTACCAACCACATTCAAAAGCGTATATGGAGAGAAAAATGAAGGAGAAAGCGACTCAAACACTAATCAAGTTAAGCCTGATTAGCGATACATTAGTTTTATTATATATAGGAAGCGTACTAATTAAATATTCTTAAAAACGCATAAAGGTAAAATGGATCGCAAAAAAACATAATCAAGAAAGTAAAAGATTTTGCAAAAAAAAACGAAAAACACCTACTCGAAATCTTCTGTTTCGAAAGAGAAAGAGAAAACCTCGGAGTTAAATTCAATTAATAAGCTTAAAACACCAGTTTTAAATTGGTTAGCAAAAGAAATTAAACTTTATGCTAATTAAAGCATACTTATATGCTTTTATATATAGCTTCACATTAATAAACATAACAGTATATTTCTGCTTTGAAGTAGAGTTTTACGAATTCTACCTCGAAACATGGATAGGCACTTTAGATTTAAGAATATACGGAACTGACATTATAAAAAACATATGGTTTATTTATATAATAGCGTTCCCATTCATTATAAGAGGAATAATAAATGAAAACACAAGAACAGTATCTAGTACGTAAAATGGTAAAAAGAGTTTTTGAAGGACTAATTGACTGCGTAGCCAACGAGCAAAGCCAAGACCCAGAAGTCATTCAAACTATGAATAAAGCAGAAGAAGTCATTATCGATGTTATCTCAAGAGAATTAAGCGATGAAGAAAGATTCCACTACTTAGAAGCAATCAGACACTCACTCACAATGAGCAAGGAAAGATATATGGAAGTCAACCAAATAGTATACAATAACGTCATCAAGGTACTTACATAATGATTGTAGGGAAACAAGTAAGCTTCATAAATGACGAAATGGTGTGGGTTGAAAAAGAAATAATCTTTATTAATACAAACTATATTGTTTCAATAGAAGATTATAATTTTAACCCCTTCCTAACAGAAGAAAATGAAATATTTAAAACCTATTGGGGTTATAAAATAAAAACCGTAAACAATGAAACACATTTTATATCAGTAGAAAACAGATCGGAAATGTATACTTTTTTTAAAAATTATAACACCCCCGACAGGGGGTAGCCCCCCGACAGGGGGGCAGATTATTAAAAAAACGAGTACGTGAGGAGACCTAGTCTTGAAGTTTTTTCAAAAAAAGTTTTATCCTTTTTTTATACTAAAAAGGAGTTAAAATGACAGAAGAGAATTTAGATATCATAAAACATATAGAAAAGTTAACATTCCATGCTAACAACTATGAAAGTATATTTTTAGAACTCTTCAGTAAACATAAAAAAATCCCAGAAGATTTTTTAAACAACTACCTAGAGTTAATATCTGAAATAGATAAAAACAGTTTAAGCCTTAAAAAGGGAAAAAATGAAGAAAAAAATTTACTTGGAACCACAAAATAAATTCAATAAATGCATTTCAAAAGAAGACGAAAATCAAACAACCTACAACTTTTACCAACTACTAGACGCCTTAATGGAACAATTCGACGATGAAACTAATCCAAGCGAAGATGAATTAAACCAAACTGCAATAGACTGGTTTCATTACAATATCGAGCCGCTAAGCGACTACTATAACATCAACTTCAATTACGAAATCGAAGCTTACTACTTAATTTCATATAATGACGAAAACGGTGACAAAAGATTTCATAAATCCGCAGCCTACCCAGGAAGAATTATCTATCACTCTCAAGAAAGCGCGCAAAACGCGTTACAAAGAATAGAACAATGCTACCCTCACAACACAGTATTCAAAATAGAAAGAATGAAAAATGATTGATGTGATACTACTAGGATTTATAATCTTTTTATTTTTCCGTTTAACTTCTTTAGAAGATGAAATAACATTTCTCAATAAACGACAAGCTGACTTAGCAAAAAGAATTTGCGACGCTGAAGCGGATCTAAGTCGAGCAGAAAAAAAACTTAGAAACTTAAACTTTTTTTTAAAAGAAAAAAATTCAAATGAAAAACTCTCACAAAGATGATAATACTATTTATCAAAAACTAGCAAATGAAATCGCCTTGCTTTTAGAAACTAAAGAAAAAGCATATGGACAAGCTTTTAATACAAACCCTTTAGTATTAAAAATACTGTACCCACATGGAGTACAACCGCAAGACTACGACAAGCTACTTTATATTACTCGCGTACTAGACAAATTAAACAGGATAGCAAATAATGATGACTCAGAAGATCCTTTCCAGGATATTTGTGGATACTCTTTACTCGCAATGCGACAAAGAATTGAAGATTGATTTCTTTGCAATTCTAGAAAAAAAGAATGCTTTTGTTCGCAATTTTAATGCTGCAAAATATATTGAAGATACACAAGAGGACTTTTTTCTTTCTCCTGAAGATTGGATAAATAGCTTTCATGCTACTACAGACCTATTTGTTAGGTCTTGCGTATCCCAAGCGCAGCGTATTCTAATAAATAAAAAATACATACTGTTCTCTATTGGCAACAATGAAAGATACTATGAATTATATAGTAATCATTATGATAGTTTTTTTACTAATCTAGACATACACTTAAGTGAACAACAAAACATCATAAACGTCTTTGTTGCAAACAAAATAAGAGAATTCCAAAACCAAGAGATGCACTAATGCCATTAATAGACTACATTATATATATACTAGGTATATATGGACTCAGCTGGATAATTACTCAATCAAATTTATTTTACAATATAAGAACTTATATAGAATCTTTTAATTTTGAATTTATAAATGATCTAATAAGCTGTATTGTATGTACTTCAGTTTGGCTTTCTATTTTTTTTGTTTGGTTCTACTTTCCAAATGAAATTTGGTTTACAAAACTATTAATAGTGGGCAGCACTACTACAACTACTTGGGGCTTGGCCCAAGTCCTTAACGACGTAGAGGATTAAACATGATTATTGAAAATGCAGTAGATATTATAACTGGGCTCCAATACGGCGATGAAGGAAAAGGTAAAATTACCGCCTCCTTAGTCGAACAAAAGCGTTACGAGATAACAGCTCGTTATAACGGAGGTCCTAATGCAGGACACTCTATACACAAACAGAATGGCGCTCACTATGAGCTGCACCAACTACCATCAAGCATCCCCTTTCAAGAAATGGGATTGATTGGCCCCGGATGTGTTCTTGACATAAACAAACTTGCCGAAGAAGTAGAAGAATTTAAAAAAGTAGAAGGATTTGATCCTTTACCTTATCTTTATATAGATCCAGAAGTAAGTTTAATTGATGACTCTCATTTAAAATTAGACGAAGAATATCATTTTAAAAATCAAGGCAGCACTAAAAAAGGAATAGCACCTGCCTATTCAGATTATTACAACCGGACTGGTAAAACATTTAAAAGTCTAGAAAAACATTTACAAAATTACCGTTTCCTAGAAAAACATTTACATGATATCGATACTTTATTGCTTGAAGGTGCTCAAGGTTTTTATTTAAATCCTCACTCTGGCAACTATCCTTATGTAACCAGCAGCAGTTCTCATCCAGGAGCTGCTGCTTCAACTTTTGGTTTCGATCCAAAAAAACTGAACAACATTATAGGTGTAGCGAAATGTTACGAAACAAGAAGTGGTCAAGACCCAACCTTCTATAGTGCTTTTGAAGCAGGTAGCTTTCTAAACGCTAAAATAGATTTTTCAGATGAAGACTTACTAAATTTTCAAAAAATTCAAGTTGAAGGCAAAGAGTATGGAGTCACTACTGGCAGGAAACGCCATATAAGGTATCTTTGTCTTGAACGACTAATTAACGCAATACAATCCACTGGAACCAATATAGTTGTCATAAATAAGTGGGATATTTTACAGAAACTAAGCATATATAAAATTATAGTTAAAGATAAAATAATTACATTTAAAAATAATATCGATATGTTTAATTTTATTAAAAATAATATACAATGTTTTTGCCCCCAAGTAACTGCAACTATATGTTCAGCATCGCAATATTCTGATATAGAATGGAACAATTATGTATAACGATACAGCATATAGTAATTTTAAAGATAAGTTACCAAAAAAAATAAAAACTCAATTTGAAGAACTTTTTCCTTCACAAAATAGCATTATGCAAACTTTTTTAAAAAGAACCGAATGGTGTCATGATTTACACAAATGGCAAGCTGAAAGAGTTTATGACAAAAAAAGACTTACTACTTTCTTAGCAAGAAACCAAATGGATTACTCAACTTTTGATATTTTAAAGAAGATTACCTCTAAGCCTTCTTTTAAAGAAGTTAAATTAAAAAAACCTATTAAAGTACGTGATACCTATTATACAAAAGCACTTTCAGAACCTCCCCAACAAAACAAAAAGTATATTTATTTAGATTTCATGGAGATCTATTTAGAAGAGTAATCGCATGATCGAACGATACGAAAACAAAAAAATTAGACAAATATGGTCTAAGTCCTACAGGTATGACCTTTGGGAAAAGATAAGTTTAAAATATTTAAACAATAAAATGAATAGAGACAATATCTATCCAACAGCTCGATATACTGAAGTTATCGAACGATATGAACAAGAAACCAAGCATGAGTTTGTTGCTTTTTTAACTCATTTGCACGAGAGATTAGAACATTACAAAGAGCCAGAAATTTTACAAAATTTACATTACGGACTAACCTCTTCCGATATTATAGATACTGCTTTCAATTTACAGCTTAGACATAGTTGTGGAGAAATTAGCAGTTGTTTACACCAACTTAGAATTAGTGTCACTGATGTTTTAAAACGTTTAAATGACGTTAAATGCATTGGACGTACACATGGTAAACATGCAGAGCAAATGAATTTTAATTCTAGATTTAAACTTTTTGAAGAAGAATTAAAACATGCAAGAACTTTTCTAAAGTTAGCTGAAGAAAACCTATATGGGCAATTAACTGGCCCGGTTGGCACAAGCTCTTATGTGGATGCTCAAGTTGCCAGAAAAACTCTAGAAGATTTATTAATTTCTCCTGCTCCTATCACTACTCAAGTAATACCTCGATTTTATTCAACGACACTAATGTATTCTTTAACTTTGTTTGCTCAAGCAATGGAAAGAATGGCTACTCAAATACGCCTAATGGCGATTGATGAAATCAATGAAGTGCAAGAAGGATTTACTGAAGGTCAAGCTGGTAGTTCAGCTATGCCCCACAAGAAAAACCCTATAAGTTCTGAAAAACTTTGTGGACTAGCAAGAATTGTTAAAAATAATTACTTAACTATTTTAGATAATAATAATTTATGGTGGGAAAGAGATATGTCTCACTCATCTGTAGAAAGAATAGTATGGCCACAATCTTTTCATATTATTTGCCATATGATGAGCACTATGACTAATGTATTGGATAATCTTGTTATTAACTATGACGTCATCTCATCTAATTTAGAAAATAGTAATGCTGATTCTCATAAACAATTGCTATCTAAAACAGTTGAGTCTACGCGTTTATCGGCTTATGCAAACGTTCAAGAAAAATACCATAAACGTAATTTTACCAAATAAAGGAATAATAAAATGAAAGACATGTTAGGTCAAAAAATCTCTTCAGGAGATTTCTTTTTAATCCCAGGTGGAAATGTACGATATGGAGGGCTTGTTCTTGAAGTTGGAATTGTGCTGTCAATGACAGAAAAAAGACTAAAAACTCTAATTACTAGATTCGACAAAATTAAACTAAAGCCTACAACAAAAACTTCTACAAAAGTATTTAAACTTCCTGCTAATCGAGATCTTTTTTATGAAAAAAATGACCTTGGCCAGCAAGAACTATTTTATGGAAATGCAGCAATCCTTGCTTTGCAAAAAGCTTTTACAAAGCACGAGGCGCACAATGGACGCTAATTTACAACCAGATTATGAAAATGGCGACATCCTTATTAAAAGAGTTACTAACGGCTGGATGGCCATTATTGCTAATGGCTATGCAGAAAACCAAACTCAAACATTTGTTTATGAAGACAAAGAAATGCCTAACTGGATTGGGGAATCGCTTTACCAATTGCTTTCACATCAATTCGAAGCCTATCTGCAATCTAAAAGAAATCCAGGTATCAAAATGGCTTTTTCAACTCTTAGTAAAGAGAGCGAAGAAGATGACATTTAAAGACAACTCTTACGTTTCAGAAAACTTATTTAAACAGCGCATGAAAGTATGTTTCGATTGCGAAATGTACAACCCTGCACTAAAGCAATGCAAAGAATGTAAATGCTTTTTATTTTTAAAAGCATTTTTAGTTTCTCAAAAATGCCCGCTAAGTAAATGGTAATCTAAAGAAAGTACCAATATTATGAATTTTAATTTAAATGAAATCCCTACCCCACCCAAAAATAATCAGTTTTATTATACTATTGAAAAAAGTTTATATGG
>MDTB01213366.1_pt1 | contig 11184 bp, 14 predicted proteins | sample 811161 | NCBI WGS metagenome assembly MDTB01 (sample SAMN05326650, study PRJNA326480) | marine metagenome | isolation source: seawater | place: Mediterranean Sea | collected 2009
ATCTAATAAAGCATAGTCAAAACCAGCGAATAAACATTCCATAGAAACAAACCATTTGCCTTCTTCAATTTCAGCAATGATCTGTGACATACGTTTTCTATTTTCTGGATCAGTCCAGCTATTATATAATACAGCCTCGGTGATAATATCGAAATCATCTGGCTGTGTGTCTTCGCTAACTGCATCACCTTGTTTATCGACAATGTAGCTTCCAGTTATATGTCCAATGATGTCGTTCTCATTGTGCATAAAATTAAACTGTTTGTCTTCTGGGGTGTTTCTAGCAGCCCATGTTTGAGAAGCATTGAATACATCATCATTTTTATTCCATCCAGTGGAAACCAAAACAGATTTGATATAAAATAAATCTATCTGCTTAGGATTGCCACTGTCAGCTTTGATTTTTTCGACAAAATCAATAGAAGCATCGTTAGCCTCGCTGGACAATACAGCAGGCATACAATAAGCAACACTAGCCGTTGATTGGACAAGGCTAGCTACACCATCTCTAATTTCATCTGGGTATATATTCATATTACTCCTCTTCAACATTATACACAAAATAGCAAAAAAAACTTGTCCTAGCTGATTTTGTTTTCCAAAAAGCTAGCTATAACATTAGATCTGTAATCATCTATATTCATATTGTCCAAGTTTATACCATCATTTTTCAAAAATTGCATAAATGACGAAGAGGTTTTTACTCCTGATTTTAGCTTACTATAGACAATATTTTCATTTATGTCTTCATGTAAATCCAAATTAGTGAATACATCTAACTTTAATTGCTCAAGATCATGTATTTGAGATTTAGTCAACTGCCTTGAATTCTTCTTGCCTAAAGATTTGATGTAGGCGTTAGCGACAATTGATGAAACGGAAGCCCAAGCTTTTTCAGCCCATACTATTTGTTGTGCCAATCCGGGTTGAGATTTGGGTGTTTCCCGTCTGCGCTTCCTTGGTCCTTCATCCTTCTTAAATTTTGGACGACCATTTTCAGATGGTAAATCTACAATTTTTTCTGGAACATCTAAAGGTTTATCGACTTCGTTCTTGGGTTCATCAGAGGGCTTTTCAGGAGGAGGCGGTGGATGGAAAGGGCCAGCTTTTTCTGGACCAACCGTTTCTCGCTTGTTTAACTCTCTTTTTATTCTTATATTCTCGATCTGAGGTATTTCCTTGAATCTCTCAAGCAGTGTTTCATGACTAATAATATCTCGATCAGCCAACTGTATAAGTAAGTTCTTTTCAGCTGACTCGTCAGATAGAGACATTTGATCGAAATGAATATGAGCCTTATACCTAAAGCCCATAGACTTTCTGACAATTTCAAGTTCTTTTTCCCAGAACTTTATTAGTTGATCTCTACCATACTGAAGCCTCTCTACGAGAGTTTTTAGTGATATAAAATTATTAGTAAATCCACCACCATTATTAGCCATACCAGTAAGCGTAGGGGGAACACCGAGTCCAGCATAGATACTATTCAATACAGAAGTGTATTTTTCAGAACCGAGGAATTTATACACTTCACTGTTAGATTCTTGAAACGATAGCTCTGGACCCCAAACAAGTTCCATAGTGCCACCGCCTACGTTACTGGCAAGAATATCACGAAGTTTGTTAATAGCAGCTTTATTTGGAAGTATTTTATGATCCAAGCTACCAAGCGTCCAGAGCCTGATATTGGAAATAGCACCATCTAGAGCAGACAAGTCAGCTAGTCTCATTTTCTCTAGCATAATAACATCATCAAGAATAGCATATATCATGGGATTAGCCCACTGTCGCCAATCATCCTTTTTATAGTAAAATATGCTGAGTCTTTCTGGATCAAGAGGGATGTCTCTTTCTCCTCTTAGAAGACTTTGCTTGATATTTACTGGTAAAGTGTCTAAGACATGACCCGGAATATCACCAGATTTGAACTTGTCGAAAAAAGAATTAGTTGTAATAGTATAATTCTTCAAGCCCATAAATAATGATAAGTTGCCATCTTTATTTTTTACAGTGAGGGGATTAAAGAAATTATATCTCCAAGGAATCTCATTTTTTTCTGGATTTGGTAATTCCACCTTAATGTCAGAAGACAAAGCCTTCATGTAATTTTTAAGCTGTGGTGTTATATTCGCATAGCTTCTGTGGACGATAACATTTCCAGCCTTATACAAATTGTTAAGAAATCTCTCAGATCGCTCCTTACCATTAACGCTGTTAAACCATTGCTGATAGAATTTTTCTACAGATTTATCTCTATGCACAATCTGTATCCCTTGACTTCCAAAGTCTCCCATCAAATCAATTATATTCCGAATGATTCCAACCTTGTCGTAAGCATCCATACACATGCGTATAATACGCCTTTGCTGGTTTGGCACAGCCTCATCTGGTCTGAAGGCATAATAGTCATCTTTACCAAATCCCGGCTTAACAGAACGATTGGGTTCTATGTCAATAAAGTGCCTATAATGACTACCTTGAGTTTTAGGCAATCCCGTGTATGAATCTACATTTTTAGATAGTTCAGATAGCGCATTAGCCTTGCTTAATTGGTCGCCATCTTCCCAAGTAATCATGTCGTCGTTGCTCATTTTTACCTCAATTGGAATGTAATCGGAATGTCATATCTATTAATACACATCTTTCATCGAATCTGCGAACCAGCTTGGTCCAGTATATAATTTGTCAGTACTTTTAGGTTTATGTCCACCTGTGGCAAAGCCTCCATAAAATCTATATTCAGCCGCTGTTGGTGTTCTCTGTATTATTCTAGCAGCCATATTAGCCATCAGCAAAGCAGAATATCTGTCTTTTCTAATCTTGCTTTTTTTACCAGTGCCAACAACAACCTGTGGAGTATCCCACCTATCACGACCACTAGTGGTTTGAGTCATTTGTATCATAGATAATTCATCTTTGAGTTCTTCTATATCCATCACACACTCTTCTAATGTATCAAACATTCTATTTTTAAGATCATCTTGATTGAGTGAAAGGTCTATACTCACAGCATCAAATCTAGGAAACAGCAAAGCTTTGTCTTCAAAATCCTTTCTCATGCCATGATTAGCCTCTGCTAACCAATCGTACTTAGCGAATTGACACATCTCTAGAATGTGCAATCCTCGCTCGTCGTCAGTGTCTTTAGGTTTATCGTCATTTATGGTAGGCCATATGGCAATTTCGCCGTCTTGTAACTTGTCTACATCATGTAGCGATTCCATAACAGCTACACCTCCACCTTGCGCATCCATAGCGATATGTACACATGGAAATAATCTCATTAAGTCTCTGATTTTCCTAGCACAATATGCATAAAAGTCTGTCTCTGACACATAGCCCTTTTTGATTTTAGATTTATGTTCTGACCTAGTTGTAGTCCAACAATGCACAATCTTTCGATGCGTAGGATTCACCTCTAAAACTACAATGCTAAAATTGTCAACTTCTGATGCAGGGTCAACACCAAATATATATTTTTTATTTTTGTCGCCCATGAGGACAGCTTCAAATAAAATATCATTTCCATCATGGTCTTTGATTGTATTATTCTCAGAAACAACGCAGGACTCAATTAATGATCGTTTAAAAAACCCTTGACTATCTCTGGTAAAACAAGCGCCGTACTCCATTTGGTAAATGCCATTATGAACAGTGGCTTTAGATCTAGCTACTTGATCGGCATCCATAAAGCCTTTGGGTAAAAGTTCGTAAGGCATTCTTATAATTGAATACTGTCTCCAATCAAAGCTTTCTGGAACATCGTCTCCAAAAACCTCCCTGAGCTTTTTTTGATCTCCACCGCTTTGAATAATAGATTTCCATTTCTTCCAATAGGTCGCAAAGTGATTAAAATCATAGTATGCAGTACCAGACAGAATAATTTGATTGTCTTTTTTGGTAGACTCTTTCTCGCTTTCTAATTCTACACCTAATTCATCTGCTTTCTTCTGAGCAGCAACTCTTTTTACGTTTTGAACTGGGTCTGCGCTTACAGCAGCAAAACCGGCTACAACGTTTTCAAATATCTCTCTAGGTATAGATGCAAATTCGTCAGCTATAATGTCATTAGCACGTTGACCTCTAATCTTCTGACCATCACCTAGTGGTAGACATGTAACAGTGCTGTCATTTAGACGAAGAGTGCATCTATCTGTATCTCTACGTGGACCGCTATCTCCATCGCATATATCTCTCAACATAGGAGAATTTCGCCATATAGTTTCCATATATTCAAACAATACTTTTGACTGTCTAAAAGCAGCACCTACAACAACGACCTTCCTCTTTGGTAAGATTAAAGCTCTAAGGACAGCATATAATGAAAGCATAAAAGATTTACCAAAACCTCGACTAGCTATTAGCATTGGAAATTTTCTATCCCAAATTTCTTTCAGGAATAGTGACTGAGATGGCAAGAGTTGTACATTTAAAATATGATTTGTTATAAATGATAAATACTCTGGCCTAGTCATTAACCAAGCTAACTTCATATTAAAATCGTCATCATGTACATTGAGGATAGACATTGGGTTAAAGAAATCTGTCTCTACAGAGTCTAAACCTAACCATGCTTCATCAATTGTTTTTATTTCAGTTTTTGCCACGACGTAACCACCTCATCTGCAAATCCATAGTATACAGCATCATCAGCGTTGATGTACCAATCTCCAGATTTTAATTTTCTAATTAAATATGTTTTTACTTTATCCACATCTGGCTTACTGCCATACTTATCTTTGAAAAACTGACCGCCTATGCAACTCTGCGCATATATATCAATCATAATATCACAAATATATTTTTCATACTTAACCCAGTTCTGAACATCTAGGTATCCTCCACCAGCGGAAGTGCTACCATAATGAGACATGAAATAAGTATTAGGTGTAATCAGTCTCTTATCGGCTGCTTGAAATATAATACTACTCATAGATTCAGCTTGACCATAAGCAATCATCGTAACATGACATCTACACATTGTTATAGCGTCATAAATAACCATTCCATCAGACCATTCTCCACCAAGACTTTGCATGTGTATGACAATAGGACTTGATGATTTAAGTTCTAACGCTCTTAAATTTTTCAAGAACGTATTTGACATTTTATATTCTACGCCCGGATTTTCTTCATCATTTGCTCCATAGTGATTGTGAAGAAATATTTCTCTAGTCTCTAAGTTTGCATTATAGTTATGCAGATCGTATAATATATCCTTGTCGTGGTTCATACTAATCCTTCCTCCCAGTTGTGTACATCTCGTTGATTCTTTTGAATATACTACTGACAGCTAGAAAAGCTGTATGCTTGTCCCCACAGAAAAGCACATGAACATCATTCCATATCTCAAACTCAACTAAACACTTGAGCATGTACCTTCCAGTTATCTTAACAGCTGCTTTGTTTTTGATAGGTATTCTTGTATGCTTAGGGAAATTTAGAAGATCTTTTAATGAAAATTCTAAAACTAAATATTTATGTGGAAAATCTCCCATTCTTATAATCTCGTTCAGAAACGTGTGTTTTTTAGAGCCTAAATTCATAGCTAGTTCTTCTACGCACCCTTTGCGCTCTATGCACACCTTATCTTCCATACCTTGTATAGTATAGTCTCCAGTGTCTAGCTTATGTTCGACCATTCCAGCGCAAGTGTTAAACTTGCTAAAAAAATATCCGTCTTGCTCGCGGGTATCTTTAATAACTGTAAAGTCTGGGGCTTTTGGGTATTTAGCCATCTATGATCTTTCTGAATAAATTTTCGTAGTGGTGTTCTTTTCCATTTATAGATTTGTGACAGTAACGACAAAGAGTAATTCCATTTGCTGGTTCATACCTAAGAGACGATGCTCTTGCCCAAGTTTGTATATGATGAACATTTAAATTTCTCTTACTTCCACAGTTAGGCATACGACATTTAAATTTATCTCTCTTTAAGACAGATATTCTAAACTTCCTATACTCCTCGTCGTTATAATTTCTCATGGACATTCTATTTTGTCTATCCTCATCTCTCGTTTGATTCTTTCACAAAGTAGTCTGCTCTCTGTAGTGTCCTCTTTTTTTAGTAGCATATTTATTATTCTATTTCTAATCATGTTACATGCTTCATCTGGATTGGCTGCTTCTACGAAATGAGTACTAAATGGAAATCTAAAATCTCTTAGATCATAGTCTAATAGTTCTCTCTGTACTGAGGATATGTCTATTGATATTTTATAGTTTTGCATCCAACATAAGTTTTATCAACCCCTCCAGATTGTATTTGGGTTCCCATCCTAGAACTGACTTAGCTTTGGTACAATCACCTCTTAGGTAATCAACTTCTGATGGTCTATAAAAATTTTCATCTATAACTATGAATCTAGTCCAATCAGAAATTGATGCCATGCCAAAAGCAATTTCTAAAAATTCTGCTATAGTATGAGTTTCTCCAGTGCATATTACGTAGTCATCTGGAGCTTCTTGCTGCATCATCATCCACATAGCTTCAACATAATCTCCAGCATATCCCCAATCTCTATACGCTTCTAAATTGCCCAATCTAAGCTTTGGGAATGAGCTTGATTGTATGACGATATCATTCTCTGTAAAATCTATCGGGAATAAATCATAATTATTAGCACAAAGCCACTTCTTAAAATTAGCTATCCATGATATTATTTTCTGCGTAACAAAATTCTCTCCCCTTCGCGGTCCTTCGTGATTAAAAAGAATACCAGCACTAGCATGTATGTTGTAAGCATCCCTAAATAAGCGAACGGCATGATGAGCAGCACACTTAGAAATGGCGTATGGAGAATTCGGCAAAAACTTCGTATTTTCATTTTGATACTTGCCTCCATCCTTATAAGTGTCGTAAGAACTGCCAAACATCTCACTTGAAGAAGCTTGATAGAACCTTACATAACCCATGCGAAGATCTACGATAGCCTGTAGTAAATTCAAACACCCTTTACCAGTAATATCCCATGTTATTGCTGGTTGTTTAAATGAGGTTGCTACATGCGACTGTGCCGCTAGATTATAGATTTCATCTACATCATCGTTATCTTTAAATATATTTATAACACTGCTGACATCTGCTATGTCTCCCTCGATTAATTTGAATTTATTATTAGAAGTAAGATGCTTTATTCTCTCTGTTGTATCGACACTGCATCTTCTCGCAACTCCTACAACCTCATAGTTCTTCTCAAGGAGTAAGTCCGCGAGATGGCTTCCATCCTGTCCCGTAATGCCCGTGATTATTGCTTTCATATTATCCTATTCCTTTATACTATTTTGTTGAACTTAATGTCCCAGAGGGAATATTTGCGCTCATTCGCACCCTCAACTAAATTGCTAATATCCAAACTTGGTTCCCGTGTATTGTGCATACCACCCTTATCACTTATAACAAATGGAAATTTTTCTATAGGTATTGTCTTTGGGGGATTATAGTGAAAATACTTATTTAAGTAACTCTCATCATTCACCCCCGGCTCATGAGATATTTTCTTATTATGTTCTTGCCATTCACACATAACCTTACACATTTCTATGACATTTTCTTTCTTACCACCAAAAAAAGCCCCCAAGTAATAAGCCTGCGGTAATTCAGTATTATATGGAACATAAGCCGAAGACCGGGGATTACGGTCATAATTTTTCACATCCTTCATCCACGTTTTATTTCCAAAGTGTTCACCCCCAACAAGATCGCCCAAAATAGACCACTCATTAAAAGGATTATTTATATTGGTATCCGAATCTAAAAAATATATATAGTCACAATCAGAGTCTTCCAAAGAAAGAATGTTTTTGAATTTAGAATTGACACCATCTACCCAATTTGAATGTTTTTGATTTATATAGCTAATGTTTATTTCCTTGTGTAGATAAGGGGCCGGATCTTGATCAGAGAAAAAATAAAATTTAATTTGGGAGAAACCACTATAGAAATTATTAAAACGGTTAACCAATCTTAAGCCTAGTATGAAGTAGGCATTGGTGGCTACAATAACTATGCCTATTTTGTGTTTTTGATTATGAAGTAACATACTAAAGATTCCACGGATAAAGCTACAAGCCAGCAGGGTAAAATAACAAATAAAGATTCAGGGTCCATTAGTTAATCCTTTACTGTGTCTGGAGTGAGTAATGGCTGGTCTACAGTACCATCTTCAAATGTGTGGTAAGCAGACAAGCGCTCCTGTTCATTTTTCATGGCTATTCTCATCTTTTCCATCTCGATTCCGTATTGTTTCATGAGTTCGGGATTTTGCATCATCGAGACAACCCAAGATACGAAGCTTTGCTTGCTATCTTCCAACCTTTTGATTCTTTGCTCTCTCGTACCTTTCATTTCTTTCAACATAGCACCTTTCTTAGCTTGTAGCTCACGGTAGTCGCGGTTCAAGCTTTCTTGGGATGCCCTAAGCGATGCAACTTGTCTTTCTAAGTTAATTATATAATCTACATCTTGTTGGTCTTTGTCTACAGAGCGTTCTTCTTGGATCATATCCTCATAAGTTTTGATTTGCTCTATATTAGATTTATTCCCCTTCAATCCCCTATTCATTAATATCTCTAGCTTAATTACATCCACCACTTGTAATTCTTCAGTGGCAAATACATCATCTTTAAACTGAGATATAATTCTCGCCCAATGATATTTAAAAAGCTCTAATTCCTCTTCTGTAAACTGTTCTTTCAGTTCTTTGTAGTAGGGGCGATCTTCAAGTGAATAAGCGGCAGATTCAACATTAGATAAGCCAATCTTAAGTTTATGTTTTATGTATTCATCTATGGCATCAACGCTTCTATCAAGCTTCTTGGCTATATCTTCCACGGTAACGCTGTCAGCAAGTTTAGCGATCAGGCGACCCTCTTCTTTAGATATCCTACCCTTTTTCATTAAACATTTCCTTTATAAAGGTAGTAATTTCCTCTTTTCGTTTTTTACTTATATAAATACCATGCAACATGCGCAAATAATCGGGTCTCATGTCAGAGGGCAAATTTGAATCAATTATATCCTTTACCTCATCTATGAATATAATATCTTCAGTAGTCTCACAGTTTTCTTGGGCGATGTTATCATTAGTTATAGGCAGTGGGGAAATTATTTTTTTCTTTCTTTCGTCCTGACTGTTTGCAAAATTATCTCTAATAAAATTTTTAAGTCTATTAGAAAGATGAACCGATAGAAAGTTTTCCAGTGGGCGCTTTTCGTCATAACGACTTAAGGCATCCATACATATAATAAAAGATTCCTGTTTTATGTCATCAATATCATATCCACTAAATACATATCTAGGGGCGATCTTATCTATTACACTGTGAATTTTTTTGACAGTTTCTTGCTCTGTTAAGTTACTCGGTATTTTCATAAGATATAGTTCTCCAGTTATCACCATCGTATACTTGGAGTTTGCCTAAATCTTTATTATAATATACTGTACCAATCTGCTCAAGTGCTTTTAACGATGGTTTAAAAAGCACCTGACTAGTTTTTACTTTTTTAACGTCCACTTGTGAAGTGCGCAGAACTAATTGTCTTGCATGATCAGTGATGCATTTCTTAACTGAATAAGAGAAGTGGGAATTTTTATATAGCTGGTTCATAGGGAGGGAATCTAGATTATCTAATCCATCTCTGCCTACGAGCGAATCTTTATCAATTCTAAAAGAATAAGGCTGATCTATATTATGTGAACTAAGCAAGCAATTATCTTGCAAGAAATAATGTCGCCAATCTGATGAAGTAAAGGACTTTACGGCGAAGAATTCGTCTGGTACGGGATCAAACATCATCAAGTCATGATTGTAACTATAGACATTTGGACTGTGCTGGTGTATTAGGGGCATCATCCTTTGTAGGTGGGGCGAACCATCTATATCTACAATTATACCTAAACCAACTTCAAATCCAAAAGTGCCATTTCTAGACATTTGCTCAAGCTTATAATAAAACTCATTATTATAGCCTATAGTGTCTACGAATGAATTTGGCCTAATGCCACTCCTCCTCGTACTTACGTCACTCTCAACGAGAGCTTGGAAGCCTAAGAGTTTTACATAACTAGATTCTATAGTGGGTTCTGTGCATTTTTCAGCTATCAGAAGTTGCGCTGTCCTCGTCGCCATTTAATAATTCCTTAAGACTAGCATCCTGTCGTTCCATATCTTCAACTACTGATTCATCTAATTTAGCAGTAGCTTTGCAATGCAATTGACAATCTAATTGTTTCTTATCGTTTTCACTCATGAGATTCTCCTTTTACTATTATACACTAATAGCGCACAAAAAACAAGCATTAGGTGCGATAGGGGAGGATTGGGTAATACATTTATATTAACATTTTTTGTGGTGAATGGACCACCCCCGCAAATTGAGACACAATCTCAATAAGCAATTTTGAAGATAAAACCCCGCGCTGTCTTATAATGAGACACAATAGCGCTATAACTGCAAAATATACTGTACATAGGTTTACAGTGTAGCATTTTGCATTGCATTTTGCAAAGAATGTAGCATTTTGCACACGGTGTCTTATAATGAGAAATACAATAACCCTATAAATAAAGGGAAAAAAGTTTTTTGAGTTTTGGCACGGCAATTGCATATATATATAAGTATAAGAAAGAAAGTTTTTAACCCTTAAAGAAAGTTTTTATCATGTCAAACAATTTTGAAATCTGGTATTCTTCCGATTGCTGCGGTGCATCAGTTCACTCCGATGCTGATATCTGCCCTACTTGCTACGAACACTGTGAAGTGATCGAAGAACGTGTCGATTATGAGGAATCGGAAGCCGTACACTTTCAGGCCGGTCTTGATTTTTACGGTGCGGGCTAAAGATTACCCCTTGCAGCGGTCGATTATATATATTAGACTCGGATATTCACTTACTAGGAAACAATCAAATGAGACGCAAAAAAGCCTTATCGACTAGCTTCCGACAAATGGTAATCACACGCGACAACGGGCGATGCCGTGCTTGTGGTATCGGCGACGTTGACAGCCTCGAATGCGATCACATTGTACCGGAGTCGCAAGGTGGAAAGGATACACTGGGCAACATGCAAACCTTGTGCCATACGTGCAACAATCGCAAGGGTAAAACGAATGTCGGAGAATTGCCAATACTACCCCCAATCGAGGGGTTCGGTGATTACAGTGAAGTGATGTAAGCTAGG
>MDTB01240049.1_pt1 | contig 11184 bp, 14 predicted proteins | sample 811161 | NCBI WGS metagenome assembly MDTB01 (sample SAMN05326650, study PRJNA326480) | marine metagenome | isolation source: seawater | place: Mediterranean Sea | collected 2009
CAACTACCTCAAAAACCATATGATGCAGGCCACTTCCATCATCAGTATCTCCTATATACATACCAGGTCTTTTTTTTACTGCTTCTAAACCTTTTAAAACTTTTATTGAGTCTGCATCATAGCTCTTATTTTTTTTATGTAAATTGTCTATGTTATTCTCTCCCATTATTATCCCTTAATTTTTTTCTAATATAAATACATCATAATTCTTATTAAAATTACTAAATTGTTCTTTTTCAGTACCAGTCATCCAAGCCTGCATTTTTAACTCTATCAGCTCATTAGAAAGAGAAGCCCTTCTTTCACTATCTAAGTGAGAATATACTTCATCTAATAATAAAATAGGTGGTTTACCTTTATATTTAACTAGAGATCTACTTGCTGCTAAAATTATTGATGTAAGTATTGCTTTTTGCTCTCCAGAAGAACACATTGAAGCTGGCAAATCATATTCATTTAAAACATCAATATCACTTCTATGAATACCTAGAGTTGATCCTCCAGTAATAACATCAATAGACCTATTTTTTTTCCAAGATGCTTTTAACCTTTCCTCTACTTCTATAGCAGGAGATAAAGTTAACATATTTTCTACAGAAGAATTAAATTTTATTTTTGCTGATGGAAAAGAAAAAAGTGAACTATCTAAAAATTCTCTTAATCTTTCAATTACATCTAATCTAGAGGATGCTATAACAACAGCATAATTAGCTAAACTTTCTTCAATAGAATCAAGCCATTCACTTTCATTTGGTGATTCTTTTAAAACTTTAGAGCGCTCTTTCAAAATCTTATCATACCCTGAAATTCTTGATATATGATTAAAGTCAAAAGCTAACACTATACGATCTATAAACTGCCTTCTTGCAGAAGGTGCCTGATTAAATATTCTTTCCATCGCTGGAGTCATCCATAGTAATGCAATACTATTTTTTAATATTTTCGTTCTTGATATATCCTTATCATCTAATAGGAATTTTTTCTTATTTTGTATTTTATCAAATCCTATAGTAATGTTTGATTCTAGGTTATCATACTCAGATATTTTTATATTAATTAAAAAATTATCATAATTGATATTTACCATTTCTTGGAAATTAGCACCCCTTAAACTTTTTCCGGGAGAAATATTTGATATTGCCTCTAAAACACTTGTTTTCCCAGTACCGTTTGAACCCACTAATGCTATGAGTCCTGTTTCTATTTCTAAAGAAAGCCTTTCATGATTTCTAAATGATCCTAATTGTAGACTTTTTATTCCAATTAAAAAGCTCTTTTCTACTTTGATTTCATCTACTTCATTAGTTAAAATAGAGTCCATTTTATACATGCATTGGCATTAAAACATATAATGCTGTATCATCACCCTCATCACATATAATAGTAGGAGATAATTTATCTGCCATTAAAAACTTTATTCTATCTCCAGAAATCTGTTTAGCAATATCTAATAAGTATCTAGAATTAAAACCTATCTCAATTTCTTCACCTATGTAATCAACACTTATTTTTTCTTCAGCACTACCTTGTTCTGGATTTTCAGCGGATATTGATAAAATATTAGTTTGTAATAAAAATTTAATAGCTCTTGTTCTGTCTGTAGAAACGGTTGAGACTCTATCTACTGCATTTGTAAAATCTCTAGTACTAATATATAATTCATTAGTATTAGACTCAGGTATCACCCTCTCATAATCGGGAAAAGTACCATCTAGTAGTTTAGATGTAAGTACAACTTGTCCAATACTAAATCTTATCTTAGTTTTTGTAATATTAATCTTAGTATTTCCCTCAAAAGTATCTAGCAACTTTCTTAACTCTACTACAGTTTTTCTAGGGACTATAACATTTTCCATACCCTCAGCATTTTTAGGTAAGCTTACACTCAATCTTGATAGTCTATGACCATCTGTTGCTACTGCTCTCATTTCATCGTTTTCATTTTCTCTAACTGTATGAAAATATATACCATTTAAATAATATCTAGTTTCTTCCGTGGATACTGAAAATAGGGTTTTATCTATTAATCTTTTTAAATCTTTAGTATCCATTATAAAACCCTCAGAGAAATCTACAGCACTTACAACTGGAAAATCTTCTGATGGAAGACACATTAAGGAAAATACGGATCGTCTACTTTTAATCTACAATTTATTTCCTTCAATACTTTCTAACTGGACTATCATATCATCTGGTAGCTTTTTCACTATATCATGAAGCATATGAGCTGAAGCAGTTATAGTTCCCTTTTGTTCAGCTTCACAAGGTATACTTTCAACTGCTTCTATCTCCATATCTGTAGCAGTCAATAACAGTAAATTGCTTTTTACCTCTATTAAAACATTAGATAAAATAGGTATAGTATTTCTTCTTTCAACTACACCGTGAAGATGAGAAAGTGCATTCATTAGTTTAGATCTTTCTATACTTGCTTTCATTGAATTTAATCCTCAAACAAATTCTATACTATAATAGATTTAATAGTATGTGAAACAATATTTATACTACTATATATAGTGTTACAATTACAATAATTAAAAAAACAAAGCTCTAGAAATCTAACGTCTAATTAAGAACCTATAGACCTTTTTAAAACTTTAATATGCTCTGCAAAAGAAGAATCCAACTGGCACAACTGATCTATTCTTTTCACTGCATGCATCACTGTGGTATGATCTCTACCACCAAACATACGTCCAATTTCAGGTAAAGACCTTGAAGTATGTTGCTTAGAAAGATACATAGCAACTTGCCTTGGTCTTGCAACTATTCTGGATCTTCTAACCGAGACCATATCATTTAATCTAATATTAAAATAATCAGCAACTTTCCTTTGAATTTCTTCAACTGTAACTCTTTTATCGTTCGCTCTCAAAATATCGTGTAGTAGTTCCCTTGTGGTATCTATTGTTATTGTCCTATTTATCAAATCTGCATGAGCAAGCAATCTCTTAAGAGCTCCTTCTAGTTCTCTTATATTGGATGTTATCTTATTAGCTAAAAACTCTAGAACCTTTCGAGGAACATTGATACTATGGTTTTGTTCTGCTTTAGCAGTCAATATACTTAACCTCAACTCATAAGTCGTAGTATGTATCTCCCCTACAACACCAAAGCTTAATCTAGAACGAAGTCTTTCTTCAATACCATCTAAATCAGCTGGAGACCTATCACCCGTAACAACGATTTGTTTAGATTGATCAACTAAGGCATTAAAAGTATGAAAAAATTCTTCTTGGGTACTATCTTTACCAGCAATAAACTGAACATCATCTACCATTAAAACATCTACCGACCTAAACTTCTCTTTGAATGACATTGTGTCCCTGAATCTTATCGATTTAACAAATTCATACATAAATTTTTCAGCAGATAAGTAAACTACTTTTCTTTTTGGTGTTTTTTCCGATATTTCCCATGCTATTGCGTGCATTAAATGGGTCTTACCTAATCCTACACCACCAAAGAGAAATAATGGATTAAATGAAACTTTTGGAGACTCTGCTAATCTTCTCGCTGCAGCATATGCAAATTCGTTAGATTTACCAACAATAAAGTTATCAAATGTAAATCTTGGGTCCAATGGTGAAGATGTTTTTTCTATTGAAAACTCATCAGAATGAATTTTACTTGTTTCTTTCTCATAAAAAGCATTACCAGATTTTTTTTCAACTATAATAAATACATTATTAATATTAGGATTAAAATAACCCCACAAACTGGTTATCTTATTTCCATAGTGTGGAATAACCCAATCTAATAGAAAACTCGATGGTAACGATAAATAAATTGTGCTAGGAGACTTAAAACCCTTTAGTTGCAGGTGATTTAGCCAGCTTTTAAAAGCGACTAATCCAACATCCTCACTTAGTTTATTACGTACTTTCTCCCAAGAAGCTCTAATTTCGTCGTTATTTTCTAAGTTATCAGTGTCAATTTGATTAGACATATTTTTTACCTCAATTATAAAATATTTACACTGATTTATCTGAGTAAAACTAAAGATAACTAACAGAAAAACGCCAGTTTATTATTATTTAGTGGATACAGTTTATTTTAATAATATGTAATAAAACCGTAACAACTTAATAACCTTAACTTGACAAATGTATTATCGCAAGAGATCGAAACATGAACATTTAAAAAAAAATTTATTTTTTATTATTTAATAATTTAATCCTAGAATTCAGCCTTTTAATAGTTCTAGAAATCTTGGCCATACTCATTAAACCTTTGTTTTTTGCAGACTGAATTACTGGTTGAGCCAATTTAAATTTCTCCGAAGCTTTATCGTAGTCATTAGATTCTATTGCCGATTCGATATTCTTGATGAAAGTCCTTATTCTACCGTACCTATCTCTGTTTACTGTCCTTCTTTTTTCTAAGACTCTAACGCTTTTTTTTGCAGATGATGTATTCGCCATTTTTACCTATATTTATTATATATAAGTAGTACTATTAAACTATTAATAGTTCTTGGTCAATAATTTAACTACTTATTTTTAAAAGAAGGCTGTCTCTTGGTTAAAAAGGCACGCATTCCCTCTTTCCTATCTTCTAATGCAAAAGAAGATTGAAATGCCCTTCTTTCAAACAATAATCCTTCATGTAAGCTTGTCTCATAGGATCTATTTACCGCTTCTTTAGCGAGTAACAAAATAGGTAGAGATTTTTTAGCAATAGTATTTGCAATAACTTCTACTCTTTTATCTAATTTATTTAAATCGACAACTTCACTAACTAAACCTGAATTTTCAGCTTCTTTTGAGTTTATCATTTTACCTGTTAGTATCATTTCCATTGCCTTAGACTTTCCTATAAACCTGGGAAGCCTCTGAGTGCCTCCTGCTGCTGGAAACGTACCTAAATTTATTTCTGGCAGACTAAATTTAGCATTATCAGCTGCAATTATAAAATCACACATCATTGCTAACTCACATCCTCCACCTAGAGCATAACCTGCTACAGAAGCTATAATGGGTTTTCTAAAATTACTAACCGTTTCCCAATTTTTAAAAATATCTTTTTTAACTAAATCTATGTAGTTTTTATCTAGCATTCCCTTTATATCTGCTCCTGCGGCAAATACTTTATTATTACCTCTTAAAATCACAACACTGATACTATCATCTAAATCTATTTTAATTAAAGAATCACTTAAGTCTGACATTAGCTCTTCGCTAAGAGCATTTAGAACCTCTAGCCTATTTAAAGAAATAGTAGCGATCTTATTATTTTTACTAACGATTATATTTTTATATTTCATATTTCTTTATTTATTAATTTTGACATTTAGCACAATAATAAGTAGAGCGCTGACTTTGCACAATTTTTTTTATTTTATTATTACATTTTACACATATTTTATCTTCTCTTCCATAAACATTTAACTTAATCTGAAAATAACCATTTTTACCAGATGTAGAAGTATAATCTTGAATACTAGTACCTCCTACTCCTATAGAAATTCTTAATACTTTTTTAATAGCTAATACGAGCAACTTAATTTCTTTATCTTCAAGATCACAACATAATCTTGTTGGAAGTATTTTAGACATAAACAATGCTTCGCAAGTATATATATTTCCTAATCCTGCTAATAAGGTCTGATCCATTAGTGCATTTTTAATTACTGTACGTTTTTCTTTAAACTCTTTCTTAAGATAAATATAATTAAAAGATTTTTCTAGAGGCTCTGGCCCCAATTTATTCAAATATATATTATTATTAATATATTCATCTTCTATTAACTCAAAAAAACCAAAACGTCTCGTATCATTATATATAATTTTCTCTCTTGAGTTTAAATAAATAATAATATGATCATGCTTCTTAATATTTGTATTGTTCACTTTTTTAACTTGAATATTACCTGACATTCCTAAATGGAATAAAATATTCATATTATTCGAGAGTTTAATTATTCCATATTTCCCTCTTCTTAATACTAGATTAATTTTTCTATTATTAATTAGTTGCTCTATATTTTTATTAACCTTTTTTCTTAAAGAATAATTTCTAACTTCTACTTTTATTATTTTGCAACCAATTATTTTATTTCTTAATCCTTGGCAAGTAGTTTCAACTTCAGGTAATTCTGGCATAATTATAAAGTAGAGAATTTATTAATATAAAGCTATAGTTTTATATATGAAAAAAGATACTAAAGTTTTTTTTGGATCAAAAAAAATTGCTCCAGATGAAAAAAAATTTCTAATTAAAGACTTATTTAATAAAGTCGCTTCAAAATATGATCTTATGAACGATATCATGAGTTTTAGACTACATAGACTTTGGAAAAAAGATATATTAACTAAATTGGATTGTAATGAAAATTCAGCTATTTTAGATTTAGCCGGTGGTACAGGAGATATTTCACTTAATATTTCGTCTAAACTATCCTATAAAAAGATATTTGTGTATGATATTAGTCAACAAATGCTCATAAAGGGCCGTCAGAAATCTTGGAATAGTAATAATTTTAAGAATGTTTATTGGATTAACGGTGATAGTTCTCATATTCCTCTCAAAAATAACTCGTTAGATTATGTTATAATATCTTTTGGATTAAGAAATGTATCTAGTATAGATAGTACCCTAAATGAATGTGTAAGAGTCTTAAAACCAGGAGGTAAATTTCTGTGTTTAGAATTTTCTCCAGATGTCTCTGATTTATATAAAAAAATATATGATTTATATTCCTTTAGTGCAATTCCTCTTTTAGGAAAAATAATTGCTAAAAATCAATATGCTTATAAGTATTTGGTAGACTCTATTAGAAACTTTCCTAGAAGCCAAGAATTAGAAAATAAAATGAAATATATTGGTTTTAGTTCAATTCAAATAAAACGTTATTCAGGAGGAATAGCACATCTTCATACAGGTCTAAAATTATAATAGTTACTGAATAATTTAACTGTTTATAAGATATTAAACGTAAGATATATTAAATTATGGTTTATAAAAAAAATATATTACTAATTATATCAGGAAGTATCTCTGCATATAAAGCTTTATATTTAATAAGGCTATTAACTAGCATTGGCTGCTCAGTGAAGTGTGTAATGACTAAGTCTGCTGAAAAGTTTGTAACTCCTCTTTCAGTAGCATCTTTATCTGGTCATAAAGTTTATACAGACTTATTTAATTTAATTGATGAAACAAATATGGGACATATTAGACTTTCTAGAGAGTCAGATCTTATATTAGTAGTACCAGCTAGTGCTAATATTATTGCAAAAATAGCTAATGGTATAGCAGATGATCTAGCGTCCAGTATTCTATTAGCATCAAATACTCCTATTGCTATTGCACCATCAATGAACCTACAAATGTGGAATAACCATGCCACAAAAAGAAATATTAAACTCTTAAAGTTAAATAAAATTAGTATCATAGAACCAGAAGTAGGAGATCTAGCTTGTGGAGAAGAAGGTCATGGAAGACTTAGTGAACCAAAAAATATTGTAGACTATATTTCTAAAAAATTTTTTTCGGGACCCTTAGATCATATTTCTATAGTTATTACGGGTGGCCCAACCCAAGAACTCATAGATCCTGTAAGGTATATTAGTAATAGATCATCTGGTATACAAAGTTACACCTTAGCTGAGTCTTTAGCGTCTTTAGGTGCTAAAGTAACCTTAGTCTCAGGTCCTACATTTTTACCTAAACCCAACAATATTTATAAACTTATAAATATAAAAACGGCGGATGAAATGATGAACACTTGTGAAAAACTTCTACCTACAGATGTTTTCATCTGTGCAGCAGCAGTTACGGACTGGAAAGTGATTAATATAAGTAAAAAAAAGATAAAAAAATTGAATAGTAATAATGCTCCAAAAATAAGTTTAAAGTGTAACCCTGATATTTTAAGTAAAATATCATCACATAAAAAAAGGCCATCCCTTTTAATTGGTTTTGCTGCAGAAACTGAAAATATAATAAAAAATGCAAAAAATAAATTAAAACATAAAAACTGTGATTTAATTATAGCTAATAACGTTTCTGAAGAAGCAAACGTATTTGGTAGTGAAATGAATAAAATATATATAATAAATAAAAATGGTAATGTGGAAATATTACCTAAAATGAAAAAAAAAGAGGCTTCCAATATCATTGCAGAAAAAATTGTTAAGCTAATATAATTTATATTTATTATGAAAAAACTAAATACTAAGCTCTTAAAAAACTCTATAAAAAATCAATCTTACCCTTGTATCAATACTACTGATACAGATCTTACAGCGGGTATCTCTAAAAATATATCATTAGAATTCTCAAACTTTTCATTAATTAAAACTGGTCTTATTATTGAAATACCTATAAGTTTCGAGGGACAAATAAGACCTAGATCTGGACTAACATTAAAATATGGAAATTGAAATTACTAAAAATTTATCAAGTACAGATAGAGGTAAAAAAGGTTTTGGACCAAGTGAAATCAAATAAGTATAGTTTTAATTTTTCAGAAGAATCAATTAATAGATATTCTAGAAATATTCTATTACCAAATATAGGTGGTATAGGACAAAAAAAATTATTATCATCAAAAGTTTTAATAGTTGGTGCTGGAGGATTAGGATCTCCAATAATTTACTACTTAGCAGCTGCAGGAATTGGGAAAATAACAATAATAGATGATGACGATATTGAACTATCAAATCTTCAACGTCAAATTATTCATAAAACTAAAAATATAGGTAGTTCAAAATCTGATAGCGCAGCTAAAGAAGCCAAAGAGCTAAATCCTAGTATCGAAATAGTATCTATTAAAAAAAGACTTAATAACTCTAATGCCTTAGATTTAATTAATAGTCATGACATAGTTGCTGATGGTTCAGATAATTTTAAAACAAGATTTTTAGTTGCAGATACATGTTACATTACGCAAACTATTTTAGTATCTGCCGCTATATTAAAATATGAAGGTCAAATATCTACATGGAATCCAAAAATTACTAATTCACCATGTTATAGATGCTTATTTCCTGAGCAACCAAAAAATAACATAATACCTAGTTGCTCACAATCTGGTGTACTAGGTAGCTTAGCTGGATTTATGGGTTCCTTACAAGCTACGGAAGTCATAAAAGAATTACTTTCTATAGGTAAGTCTTTATCTGGATACTTACAAATCTTTGACGTATTAAATTCTACAAATAGAAAAATTATAATTAAAAAAGATCCTGAGTGTAGTCTTTGTGGCCCTGAGAAAACTATACTGAATATAAACGATGAATCATTTTATGAAAAATAAAAATCAAAATTTAAATATCGTTCTATTTGATAATAGTTTTAACAAAATTCACTATGCACTCACAATTGCTGTAACATCGCAAACAATTTATAATAAAACTATTATATTATTTTCAGGTTATTCATGCAAAGCTCTAAAAAGAAATAATGGTTGGAAGATGATAGATAAAAAAAATGAAAATAGTAAATTAATAGATGCTGGCTCACCTGGGTTTGAAGAATTAATTGATCTTTGTATAGAACTTGACGTAACTTTTATGCTATGTGAAGCAGGTTTAAAATTGTGCAAAATTAATCCTTCCTTATTAAGGAGTGATATAAAAATTTCTTCTGGTGGCCTCTACAGTTTAATGAAAAACAATACTCCTGAGGATAAACTTTTATTTATATAATAACTCTATCAGGTGGTCTATGACCATCAATATATGTTTTAATGTTTATTATTACTTTCTCACCCATCTCTACTCTACCCTCAACAGTTGCTGAACCCATATGTGGTAATAAAACAGTATTAGGAGCAGAAAACAAATCATTATTTTTACCATGATCAGAGCTGAAAACATCCAAACCTGCACCTGCTATTTTATTTTCTTTTAAAAATGTTGATAAAGCCTTTTCATCAATTATTTCACCCCTTGAGGTATTAACTATATAAGCATGGGGTAATAATAACTCTAATCTTTTTTTAGAAAGTAATTGATAAGTTTCGTCAGTTAAAGGACAGTTTATAGAAATAATATCCATCCTTGCTATCATTTGTTCTAAATTTTCCCAATAAGTAGCCTCAAGAGAATCTTCTATTATTTCAGGTAACCTATTTCTATTATTATAATGTATGGATATTCCAAATCCTCTCGCTCTTCTTGCCACTGCTTGACCTATTCTTCCCATACCGATAATACCAAGTCTTTTTCCCCATATTCTTCTTCCCATCATATGTGTGGGACTCCAACCAGTCCATTTACCTGACCTTACTAATTGTTCACCTTCTGATAATCTTCTTGGCACAGATAGTATTAATGACATTACCATATCTGCTGTATCTTCTGTAAGAACACCAGGTGTATTAGTTATAATAATATTTTTATTGTTAGCTATTTCTAAGTCTATATGATCCACTCCAGCTCCAAAATTAGCTAATAGTCTAAGTCGTTTCCCAGATTGAGATAATATATTTGCACGAAGATTATCAGAGACCGAAGGAACCACTATTTCAAAGTTATTTAGAACATCTATAAGGTCTTTGTCACTAAGAGGCCTATCACTATTATTAAGCTTTGTATCAAATAACTCCATCATACGTGCCTCTACTAATTCTGGTAATTTTCTTGTAACAAATACTTTAGGCTTAATTACTTTCATTGTATTTTTCCGTTTTATTTTATACTATATCACTATATATATATTTTATGACAAACTATTTTAATAAAGTTTATTTTCTACTTACTTTCCTTATTATTTTCGGCACTTTTGTATCCACTAATGATGATATAAAAAAATATGAAAGTATAAATGCAACAAAAGCCTACTTAAGGTCGGGTCCTGGTGATTGGTATCCTATAAAATGGGTAATTAAGATGCGTAATTTACCAATTGCAATTATTCAAGAAACAGATAATTATAAAAAAGTGATATTACATGATAATACTCAGGGCTGGTTAAGAGATTATTTAGTATCTAATAAGAAAACTTCTATTCTCATAAAAGACACGTTTGTCTTAAATTATAATGGACAGAAAATAGCAAAAGCTATGAAAAATTCAATTGTAGATATTAAAACTTGCTTATTTATTAAAAAATTAAACGATATTTTTTGCGAAATATCTAGAGATAATATACATGGATATGTTATTAAAAAAAATTTATGGGGTGGATACTTGACGAATAATAATATTATAAACCAGTAAGTATTCTTTCAAATAA
>MDTB01014973.1_pt1 | contig 11183 bp, 10 predicted proteins | sample 811161 | NCBI WGS metagenome assembly MDTB01 (sample SAMN05326650, study PRJNA326480) | marine metagenome | isolation source: seawater | place: Mediterranean Sea | collected 2009
AAATCTATAATCTTTCAAATTTTTTTCTATTTTTGTCTTTGTTTCTATTAATTCAGAATAAATCCATTTATTAATATTAACTTTTAAGCCAGTTATTTTGTCAATATCGACGAAATCACATTCATTAGTAATTAAGAAATTATTTGCATTCCATAATTTATTTAAAAAGTTTCTGTAACCTTTAACTCTATCTTCTGAAAGTTTAACATCTGTGCCTGGGGAGGCCATTGACAAAAGTGTAAATCTTAATGCATCTGCACTATATTTTTCAATTAAATCTAGAGGATCAATTACATTACCTTTTGATTTAGACATTTTTTGTCCTTTCTCATCTCTTACTAAAGCATGAACATAAATATCTTTGAATGGTTCTTTATTTAAAAACTCAGTTCCAAACATAATCATTCTAGCTACCCAGAAAAAGATAATATCAAAACCCGTAACTAAAACTGATGTTGGATAAAACTTATCGATATAATCTTTATCCTCTGGCCAGCCTAATGTTGCAAAAGGCCAAAGTCCTGAAGAGAACCATGTATCAAGAACATCTGGATCACGTGTTAGTTCTACATCTTTTTTGTAATGTTTTTTAGCTTGAGCTTTTACTTCTACTTCATTGTTGCCTACAAAAATTTTTTTATCAGGTCCATACCAAGCAGGTATTTGATGTCCCCACCAAAGTTGCCTTGATATACACCACGGTTCAATATTATTCATCCATTGAAAATAGGTTTTAGACCAATTTTCAGGAAAGAAATTTGTTTTTTTTGAATTTACTACCTCTTTAGCTTTAACAGATAATTTTTTTGCATCAGCAAACCATTGTTCTGTTAAAAATGGTTCTATAATTGAGTTAGATCTATCTCCATAAGGAACTTTATTTTTAATATTTTCCTCTTTTACAAAAAATTCTTTATTTTTAAGTTCTTTTAATATTTTTTTTCTGGCTTCAAATCTATCAAGCCCTACATACTCTTTGGGGGCGTTTTTATTAATTTTACCTTCTTCGGTAAAAATGTTGATAATTTCTAAATTGTTTCTTTGACCAATATCATAATCGTTAAAATCATGTGCTGGAGTTATTTTTAATGCACCAGTACCTTGTTCTGGATCAGCATAATCATCTGCTATAATTTTAATTTTTCTTTCAACAATTGGTATTGTAACTGTTTTGCCAACAAAAGATTTAAAACGGAGATCTTTTGGGTTAACAGCAATTGCTGTATCTCCTAACATTGTTTCAGGTCTTGTAGTAGCAATGGTTATAAAACTTTTTGTATTATCAATTGGATATTTTATATAATAAATTTTTGAGTTAACTTCTCTTTGATCTACCTCAAGGTCAGAAATTGCTGTTTTTAAAACTGTATCCCAATTTACTAATTTTTTATCTTTATATATTAGACCTTTATTATAAAGATCAACAAATACCTTGATTACTGATTTAGATAAGTTTTCATCCATTGTGAATGCATTTCTTGACCAATCACAAGAGCATCCAAGTTTTTTTAATTGATTAATAATTATGTCACCATATTGCTCTTTCCATTCCCAAACTTTTTGAATAAATTTTTCTCTACCAATTTCATTTATATCAATTTTTTCTTCTGAAAGTTTACGTTCAACTAAAGCTTGAGTTGCTATACCAGCATGATCTGTGCCAGGTTGCCACAAAGTTTCATAATTATTCATTCGGTGATATCGAATTAATAAATCTTGAATAGAATTATTTAAAGCATGACCCATGTGAAGGCTACCTGTCACATTTGGAGGAGGTATAACTATTGAAAATTTTTTTGAATTTTTTTTGGGTTTAAATAATTCATTTTTTTCCCAATAATTATATATTCTATCTTCTGCTTTTAAATGTTCGTATTTACTATTATCCATTATTAATATTTTTAACGTATCCAAAAATTATAAATTTTCATTAAAAATTTTTCTAAGTAAATTGTAAAAAATGAAGTTTTCTTATAAAAATTTTTTGTATGATATACTTTTTTGTTAGAAGCTCTTAGAGGTTTTTTCCAATTTCCATAAACAAAAGTCAAATATTCCTTGCAATGAATTGGACAATTAAATTGACGACCTAAAAACTTAATTTTTGAGAACTTTTTCAAATATTTTGCTGGTACTGTTAATTGTTTTCTCCAAAAGACATCTCTGATTTTAGAGTATTTCCATCCATATATTGTGTATGAAGTTACATCCTTAGAATAAGCACCAATAAAATCAATTTTTGGATTATCCTCATCTGTAATAAATTTGGTAATCTTAAAACCATTCTTTTTAAGTTGGTTTGATATTGAGTCAATTTTTGGAACAAATTCATTTGAAAAAACACTTATCTCAATATCCCAGTCCCATTTTATAAAATCATTATTTCTTACAGCTCCAAGAAGAATACCAGTATTCAAAAAATAATTAACTTTTAAGGCATCTAAAACATCACATATTTTAAGAAACTCTTTTTTTCTAACAAGTAATTCCTTTTTTGTTCTATCTCTAACCTTAGAATTCATATATTTATGATTTGTTGCTATACCTATTTTATCTATAGTAGATCTTAACAAATGTCATTAATCAATTTTATTTTTAGATTAATTATAAACTTAAAAAGTTTTGTTATTAAAAATAAGTTTGTGTGATCAAAAGTAGATATTAATGTTATCAAAATTATAATTATATTGAAAAAAAAGATAAACTAGTTAAAAAGATTATATTCTATGAGTATTTATTTTATTGCCGAAATAGGGATTAATCACAATGGTGATATGAAAATTTGTAAACAGTTAATTGATTTAGCTGTATCTGCAGGTTGCGACGCTGTTAAATTTCAAAAACGTGATATTGACAGTGTTTATAGCAAAGAGTTCTTAGATACTTATAGAGAAAGTCCATGGGGAAAAACTCAACGAGAACAAAAACTAGGACTAGAGTTTAATAAAAAAGATTATCAAGAGATCGATAGCTATTGTAAAAAAATGAATATTAATTGGTTTGCTTCAGCATGGGATTTAAAAAGTCAGATGTTTTTGCGAGAGTTTAATTGCAAACATAATAAGATTGCTTCAGCAATGTTGGTAAATGAAGAATTACTCAAAATGGTTGCTGAAGAAAAAAAACATACTTTTATATCTACTGGTTTAAGCACACTTGAAGATATCGAAAAAGCTGTAAATATTTTTAGAGAAAATAATTGCCCATTTGAGTTAATGCATTGTGTTTCAACTTATCCAATGAAATATACTGACGCGAATTTAAAGACAATTTTAACTCTTAAGAAAAAATTTAATTGTAATGTAGGCTATAGCGGTCATGAAACAGATTTAGCTATATCCTACGCTGCTGCTGCTCTTGGTATTACATCTCTTGAAAGACATATAACTTTAGACAGATCAATGTATGGGTCTGATCAAGCTGCGTCTTTAGCACCTCCAGGCTTAAAAAAAATAGTCCCTGAAGTAAAAAAAATTCAAAAAGCTTTAGGGGATGGCGTTAAAAGAATAATAGATGATGAAATACCTATAGCAAAAAAATTAAGAGAACATTTAAAATAAAGAATTCAATAATACCTGATGAAAGTTGTTTCATTAATACCAGCAAGAAAAGGAAGTAAAGGTATACCAAATAAAAACTTGGTTGATTTATGTGGTAAGCCAATGATTTATTATTCAATTGAAGCTTCTAAGCAATCTCTTGTGAAAGAAACTTGGGTAAGTTCTGACTCTGAAGAAATTTTAGACATATCAAAGAATTTAGGTGCTAAAACTATAAAAAGACCGTTGGAGCTTTCTGATGATAATGCTACAAGTGAAGCTGTATTGTTACATTTTGCAAAGAATGTTAATTTTGATATTCTTGTATTTATACAATGTACATCACCACTGATAGAATTTAATGACATTAATCAAGGTATTGAAAAAATGAAAAAATTTGAATCTGTGGTTTCTGTTTGTGAAACAAACCAAATGTTTTGGAATAGCAAAGGTCCTCTTTATGATCTTCATAATAGAACTAGACGTCAAGAAGGAGTCAAAAGATATTTAGAAACAGGAAGTTTTTTTATAACTTCAAAAGAAAATTTATTAAAATCTAAAAATAGACTTTCTGGAAAAATAGGTTTTGTAGAAATTCCAAAATCTAGATCTTTTGATATAGATTGTTACGAAGATTTAAAAATTGTTGAAACTCTTATGAATTCAAAGGCTTTTAAAAATGAATAAAACCTTTTTAGTTACTGGTGCATCTGCAGGACTTGGTGAGGTATTCTCTACTTTAATAACAGATATAGCTAAAAATATAATCATCGTAGGCAGAAATAGAAATAGGCTTATTAAACTAAAAAAAAAGATTAAAAAAATTAATTCAAAAATAGAAGTGCTAATTATAATAACAGATTTATCAAAAGAATCTGGGGTTTTAAAACTATTTAAAAGATTTGAAAAACAAAAAAAAATAAAATTTATAGATGTTGTCGTAAATTCTGCAGCAAACTTTACTGTGAAAAAAATTGAACAAATTTCAATGAATCAATTAAAAAAAGATTTTCAATTAAATGTTATTTCTCCGTTTTTAATTTCCAAATATTTTGGATTTAAGATGAAAAAAAAGAATAATGGATTAATATTTAATATTGGATCATCTTCATCATATGATTGTTCCAAAGATACATCAGTATATTGCTCTACAAAACATGCATTATTAGGTATGTCAAAAGCATTTAATGCTGAGTGGCAATCAAAAGGAGTAAAGTCAATATTTATAGCTCCAGGCTCAATGAAAACCTCGATGGGAAGAAAAGTTAAAAATCAAGATTTTAATACATTTATAGAACCGCTTGAAGTTGCAGAAACTATTAAAAATTTATTAAATAATAAAAAGAGTATGTTTATAGATGAAGTTAAAATAAAAAGAAAGATTTACAAATGAGTATTAAAATTGATCTTAAAAATAAAAATGTTGTAATTACTGGTGCTGATGGTTCAATTGGTTTTGAAATCACAAAAAAGTTTCTGGTAGCAGGTGCAAACTGTTTTTGTGTTGATACAAATTTTAAGAATTTAAAAAAATTAAAATCAAAAAAAGTTTTTTTTTCTCAAATTACTTTGTTAAAAACTGATCTTGAGAAAAAAAATTCAATTCTAAGTCTATCAAAAAAAATTCCAAAAAATCTTAAGATTAATGTGTTAATAAATAATGCAGGTTATACATCTTCAAAAAAATTTTTAGACTATAAATTAAAAGAATGGGAAAAAACTTTAAGAATTAATTTAACAGCCCCTTTTTTACTAACTCAAATGATTTCTAAAAATTTTATGGTTTCTGGGAGTTGTGTAATTAATATTACAAGCTTAGCTGCAGAACAAGGTTTTCCAGATAATGTTGCATATGTTGCTTCTAAAGGTGGACTAAAACAGTTAACAAAGGCAATGGCGATAGATTTAGCTAAAAAAAAAATTAGAGTTAACTCAATTGGTCCAGGATATGTAAAAACAAATATGACTAAAAAGAGTTGGCTAAACCAAAAAAAGAAAAAAAACAGATCTGAAAGAATTATTTCAAACAGATGGGCTGATCCAAAGGATATTGCAAATACATGTTTATTTTTAGGATCTGAACTAGCTAGTTATATAAATGGTCAAGAAATATATGTCGATGGTGGCTGGTTATCAAAGGGCCTAAAAAATGACAATGAATGAATTATTTTTTTTATCTGACTCACGGTCATTTAAAAAAAAATTGATAAATAAAAAACTACTGAATGACCTTAAATTAAGTATTTATAATATTATAAAAAAGTTTGATGCTTACTTAGTACAGAGTTGTAATAACTTTAAAGATTTTACAGGAGAGGATATTGATGCATTTTATATAAAGAAAGACAAATATAAATCAATTAACTTTAAGAATACAATTTTAAGAAATAAAGAAGATAATGATTTAAGAGCTCATATAAATAATTCCAAAAGTATAAACTTTTTAAGTTTAGATATTGAAGAACCCTCAAATATACCTGAACCAATTAGAGATATTTTTAAAAAAAATTTTAATAAAAAGGTATTTTGTAAAAGTACTAAATTAAGTCATTTAGATGAAAAAAGTATTATTTTTTATAAATTATATAAATATTTTTTTGTAACTATACGCTCTTTTAATCAATTATCTGAACTTAAAAAAAAGGTTGAAAAATTAAATAAACATGAATTCTTTATTGTTTTAAAGTCAATAGAAGAAGCCTTACCTGATGAATTTGAAATTATAAAAAAATTTTTATATTGGAAATTTGAAAGATTTATTAAAAATAGAGATGTAAAAAAATTTTTTTTAAAAAAAAAATTGAATAGAGAAAATAATAGAACAATATTTTCTGGTAACTTATATCTAAAAAAAATAATTTTTTCTAAAAAGTTTATGTATGCTCTACTTTTTGGCTCAAGAGCAAAATGGAGTGAAATGCATAATCCGATGCCATCAATCGCAATTATTGGCAATGATGGTAGCGGCAAAACTACCGTAGTAGAATATATAAGAAAAAATTTTTATAAAATGGATCCATTAATAATTAATATGAAATCTACAGCTCCTTTCTTTACTTTTTTTTCAAACGTTAGAAAAAAAATAATGCAAATTAAGAAGTTTACTATAATTAAAAAGATTTATTTTTTAAAAGTAACTTTTTCATACATTGGAGAATTCTGTGATTTACTAGATAAATTTTTTAAATACAAAATTGGTATGGCTTGGGCAGATGCAGGATATGGACTAACTATCTTTGAAAGATATCCAACTGACAGGGTAAGAGGAGAGTTTCCAAATAAACAAAGTAAAATTTTGCCTTTAGAACAATTTTTTCCATTTCCAGATGGATTTGTTTATTTAGATGTTTTACCAAAAATTTCAATTCTTAGAAAAAAAAATGACAATCACTCATTAATTGAAATGAAAAGCAAAAGAAAAAACTATTTGAATTTAATAAAAGAATTTGATGAAGTTGAAAAAATCCCAACTTCTAAAGATCTTACAAAAAAAATACTAATAATTAAAAATTATATCTTCAAAATTTATGAAAAAAAGAAGAGACAAGTTAAATTAAATAAAAAAATTAAACGTGTATTTTGGAAAAAAAACTACAATAGAATTTTAGCCGGTGCCAATCTTAATAGATTTCAAAAAGAATCCTTTTTCAATGAACAAAATTAGAAAATTTCATAATAAAATTTTTTATGTTTCTGCTAAAGAGATTAAATATTGTATTTCTCCATCAAAATATTGTGATTATACTCAGTTTGAAATGACAAAAATACACCCACACGCTGGAATTAATAGAGGTGTTTTTGATGAAGATCCCTTGGGATATATAAAAATAAATCAGAGTAATTGGGATAAAAAACCAGGAACTTTATTTACTAAACTTTTAGAATTTGAAGCCTTGAAAAATCATTATTTAGGAAAACAAAATTGGAAAAATTCAAAATTTGCTAAAAGAAATGTCAATTATATTAAGAGAAATAACAGTGTTAGGGGATTTACAAACAGTGATAAATATTTACTAACAAGAGAAAGAGAAATTGATATTCTTTTTAATTCAATATTAAAAAAAGGAATTTATCCAAATAAAATTACTAAAAAAAAAAATATATTTAATGATAATATTTCTCTTGTTTTAACAAAAAAAAATCAGTTATATTTCAATAATCGTGGTCATCATAGGCTATCCATAGCAAAAATTTTAAAATTAGATAAAATACCCATTAAGATAGTTGTTGCAAAATCAAGAGAAATACTTGAAAAGTTTTATTTAACTAATTTATAATTATTTTTATCAGTATTTAACTTTTTATTGTTTCGATCTTAATCTCTTTATTAAATAAATGGTATTTAAAATTGTTTAATAGTTATTTTTTATGTTAGATATAAGAAGATGAAATTAATATATCAACCAAAAATACCAAAATCTAAAAGTAAAAAATTTATTGAAAATTTTTTTATTAAAAAGAATTTAAAATCTCTTGTTGAATTATCAAAAAAACAAAAACGCTCTGTAAATCACATGATAGTAGATGAACCATATTTCCCTGAATTAGATGATCTTTATCGTTTATATCAATTTATTTTGATTAATAAAAGAACTACAATATTTGAGTTTGGTTCTGGTTGGTCATCTTTAATTTTCTATTTGGCACTAAAGGAGCTTAAAGATAAATTTAATAAAAAAGTTAACTCTTTAAGAAGAAATAATCCATTTGAAATATTTATTGTAGAAAATGAGAGAAAGTACTTAAATATAACTAAAAATAGAATTAAAAAATTTAACAAATATCTTAAGATTAAAAATCCAGTTAAGATTAAATATAATCTATCAGAGGTTGAAATGACGACCTTTAAGAATAAAATTTGTACACAATATAAAAAATTGCCACTTTGTAATCCAGATTTTATTTATTTAGATGGTCCGGATCAATTTAAAGTTAAAAAGGATATTAATGGTATAAGTACACGTCATAAAGATATGATGCCAATGGTGTGTGATATTTTAAAGTTTGAGCATTTTTATACACCAGGTACGATTATTGTCTGTGATGGAAGATCTGCAAATGCTAAATTTTTAAAAGATAATTTTCAAAGAAAATGGAAATACACAAGTGATCAAAAAAATGATCAACATATTTTCTGTCTACAGGATCCAATATTAGGAAGATATAATAAGTTGCAGATTGAATTTTATAATAAAAAATAATCCATAATTTTTAACTAATGCAATTTATATTTTAAATTCTTTTTGAGAAACTTGTCTAATCTCAATCCAGCATTATTATCTGCATTTCCTAAATGATAATCTAATGAAGCTAAATTATTGGAAATTTCGTTTTTTTTGTAATCTTTTTTAATAAAAAAATCCAACTTTCTTATAAAATCTTTTTTTGAATTTACATAACATGATTTTTTAAGACCTAGTTTTAATTCAGCTTTTTTTAAAAATTGTTTTTTTTTATAAAAATAAGGTATCAATATAAATCTATTGGCTGCAATTCCCTCTAAAATTGATGTTGTATTCCATCCAATAACAATTTTTGAGTCTTTTAATAAAGTATGACCTGCTCCATGACTAATAACTTTTATATTATTTGGTAAATTAAAATATTCTTTCTTATTGGACTTTTCACCATGTTTAATCTTAATAATAATTGTTATTCCCGGGTTCAATATTGCAAAACTTTTTAAAATTTTAATAGTTGTAAGATGTAGTTCTTTCCAATTATATTTTGAATTGGAAAATTTATTATCTTTTATATCTTTAAAAAATACTTTACCAAATGATTTTAATAAAGGTGTTGGTAGACCTCTGTTATTTTGAATAGCATAATATATAATTTGATTTTTGGGATTTATCATTTTATAGGAAAAACTCTTATTCAATCTTGAACAACCAATTACTTCAACTTTTTGTTTATTTGCAATATTTGATTCTACAAGTAGTTTTTTTGCATATTTAGAATATACAGCAATTTTATATCCATTAAATTTTTCATTTATTTTTTTATAGGTGTATAAAAAATATTTTGTTTGAATTTCTGTATGAATGCTTTCCTTGAATAAAACTAAAAAAGGTATTTTCAATTCTTGGCAAACTGTATGTAATTCTCGTTCAGCTGAATAAAGAAAGTTAAAACTTATTAGTATATTAAAATTAAATTTAAGTTTTAATACCTGAAGGAATGAAGATAAAAAAATTTTATATTTTTTTTTTTTAATCTTTTTAAACATTTTGTTATCATTTGAATATTTAAAATCTGCAAATTTAAGATTTTCTTTTTCAAATATAGTTAAAAATATATGTTTAAAAAATTCTCTTGGACAAGCTAAATAAAGAATGTTTTTATTGTATTTTTTTTGACTTTGAATTAAGTCATCAATTCCACCAGTTCTATATAAAACTAGTGCTTTATTTTTTATTTTTTTTGCTGGTAAAATTTTTTTAATTTTTGTTAAATTTAAAATAAATAACCAACTTAATAAATTAAACATTTCATTTTTTACAAAAAATGGAATTAATAATTTGTTAAAAGTACTTAATATTTTTAATCTTAGTTTATACAAGTTTATAATTGAATTTAATATTTGTTTTTTTTTATAATTAGATTCTCTACTTCTGTTAAAATATGATGACCTAAAAAAATATGTGCTTCTTGTATTCTTGCAACAGAATTACTTTTTACAATCAAATTTATATCACAATATTTTTTCGCTTTACCACCTTTAAAGCCCAAAAAACCAATTGTTAAAATTTTCTTTTGTTTCGCTTTTTTTAAGACATTTATTATATTTTCTGAATTTCCTGATGTTGATATAGCTATCAGAACATCATTCTTGCTACCTAAAGCTTCAAGAGGGCGAGAAAATATTTTCTTAAAACTATAATCATTGCCACAAGCTGTTAATGTTGAGCTATCCATACAAAGAGAAATTGCTGGTATTGGGTAACGATTTATTTTTGGTCTAAGTCTTATCAATAATTCTGCTGCTAAATGTTGTGCATCAGCTGCTGATCCACCATTGCCACAAAAAAAAATTTTTCCTTTTTTTTCTAAACTATCAAAAATTTTGTTAATTGATAAATCAATCTTATTTTCTAATTTTAAAAGATTTTTTTTAACCTTAATAGAGTTTTCTAATTCTATTCTCAATGATTTTTTTAATTTTAATTTTTTTCTTATCATTTTAAAAAAGTGTTTTTTTAATATTTTTATTTAGTTTTATTATGTTTTTTATTATTTTTTACTACTTTTTGCTATCTTTTAAAAACCTTAATAATTTTTAGTAAAGATTCTATTTTAAAACAGAATTCGCTTATACTTATGGTTAAATTTTACCTCAGATCATATTTCTAAATTTATAATTAATAATCTTGAAATAAAATAGAACGTTGATAATAGTACAATCACTAAGATAGATAGCCAAATGGCAACGTGGCGGAATGGTTACGCAGAGGATTGCAAATCCTTTTACCCCGGTTCGATTCCGGGCGTTGCCTCCAAAAAAAACTGTTGAGTTATAAATAAAAAAAAGTAAGTTGTCGTAAATTATTCCTCGGTAGCTCAGTTGGTAGAGCAGTTGACTGTTAATCAATTGGTCGCAGGTTCGAGTCCTGCCCGAGGAGCCAACTCTTAAACAACCTTAGC
>MDTB01025169.1_pt1 | contig 11183 bp, 9 predicted proteins | sample 811161 | NCBI WGS metagenome assembly MDTB01 (sample SAMN05326650, study PRJNA326480) | marine metagenome | isolation source: seawater | place: Mediterranean Sea | collected 2009
GCTGACACCACGTCAGATTCAGGTCCAGGAGGTAGCTCCCGGACGCTCAAAAATTGTCCTTGAGCCTCTTGAGCGGGGTTACGGCCATACACTAGGCAATGCATTGCGTAGGATTCTTTTGTCATCGATGCCGGGTTGCGCGATCATCGAAGCAAAGATTGATAGTGTGGCGCATGAGTATTCGGAGATTGAGGGTGTTAAAGAAGACGTTATTGAAATTCTTTTGAACCTGAAGACTGTCGCCGTCGCTCTGGAAGGCCGTGATGGTATAGCAACGATAAGGTTAAATCATTCGGGTGAGGGCATTGTGACTGCCGGTGATTTCGAGTTACCCCAGAACGTTGAGATTGCAAATCCGGAACGCCATATAGCGACTGTTTCTGAGCGCGGATCACTACAAATAGAAGCGACCGTGGCACTCGGCATCGGCTACGAGCCTGCGAGTGATCGTGATGAAGATTCAGAAACCCGGTCAATTGGTGCTCTTCAGTTGGACGCTACGTACAGCCCCGTTCGCAGGGTCTCTTACGTGGTTGAAAGTGCACGAGTTGAACAGCGCACTGACTTAGATAAGCTCGTGATTGATCTTGAAACTAATGGAACCTTGGATGCTGAAGAGGCGATCCGTAGGGCCGCCACGCTCCTTCAACAGCAGTTATCCGTATTCGTTCAACTAGAGAAGTTGCCGCCCGGCGAACCCGAGAAGCCCAAAGATGAGATCGATCCGATTCTATTACGTCCAGTTGACGACCTCGAGTTGACTGTGCGTTCGGCAAATTGCTTAAAAGCTGAAAACATCTATTACATTGGGGATCTCGTCCAGCGTACTGAAGTAGAGTTGTTGAAGACGCCTAATCTCGGTAAGAAGTCCTTAACAGAGATTAAAGACGTGCTAGCGTCACGTGGGTTATCGTTAGGGTCACGCCTTGAAAATTGGCCACCAGCCGGATTTGCGCGCGAAGAAAGCGCCTAAATCAGACCGACCCGTCGTGAGACGGTGTCTTTGAAAAGTGAGAATAGATCATGCGTCATTTGAAAAGCGGAAGAAAACTGAATAGAACAAGTAGTCATCGTAAAGCGATGTTCTCAAATATGACTGCATCTTTAATTGAGCATGAATTCATCAAGACAACGTTACCAAAAGCGAAAGAGCTGAGGCGTGTTGCTGAGCCGTTAATCACTTTAGCAAAGAACGATTCAGTAGCGAACCGACGATTAGCTTTCAGTCGTCTGCGCAACGATTCAGCCGTTGGAAAATTATTCGCGGAGCTGGGGCCTCGCTATAATGAGCGCCCCGGTGGTTACATGCGGATACTCAAGTGCGGCTTTCGAGCCGGGGATGCTGCTCCGATGGCTATCGTGGAGTTGGTTGACCGCCCACGGGAAATAGTCGACGCTTGATGAAACGCGTGTATTTAATTTAGCGACAACTGGTTATTGGAAAACAAAAGCACCTCAGGCGCTTTTTTTTCGTTCGAGTAAGGGTGTTAGAAAACGACCTGTGTGCGATTCTGAATGCGATGCAACGTATTCGGGTGTTCCTTCTACAATAATCTGTCCTCCACCTGAACCACCTTCTGGACCGAGATCGATGACCCAGTCTGCTGTTTTTATAACATCAAGATTGTGTTCGATAATAACAACTGTATTTCCGTGATCGCGGAGCCGATGAAGCACCGCTAAAAGCTGTTTAATATCCTCAAAGTGCAGACCAGTAGTTGGTTCATCTAGAATATAGAGTGTTCGTCCTGTATCCCGTTTTGAAAGTTCACGTGCAAGCTTGACGCGCTGCGCTTCACCACCTGAAAGTGTCGTTGCAGACTGGCCCAGCTTTAAGTAAGACAGTCCTACATCAACTAGAGTTTGCAGCTTACGTGCGAGAGTAGGAATTGCATCGAAGAATTCGCGTGCATCTTCAACTGTCATCTGAAGTACGTCATGAATCGACTTCCCTTTATATCGGATGTCAAGGGTTTCTCTGTTGTATCTGAGTCCTTTACAGGTATCACAAGGAACATAAATGTCCGGGAGAAAATGCATTTCCACTTTGATCAAGCCGTCACCCTGGCAAGTCTCGCACCGACCACCTTTTACGTTGAAAGAGAATCGCCCCGGAGTGTACCCGCGTGAACGCGCCTCTTGAGTTTCCGCATAAATTTCTCGAATTGGTGTAAAAAGCCCTGTATAGGTTGCAGGATTTGATCGTGGAGTCCTTCCGATCGGACTTTGATCAATATCAACCACCTTGTCGAGCTCATGAATCCCGTGGCAATGCAAAAATGGAGCCGATTTTAATGTGGTCGCTTTGTTTAAAACTTTCGCGGCATGCGGATAAAGCGTTCGGTTAATCAGGCTTGATTTACCGGAACCCGAAACACCTGTGACACAGGTTAGCAGTCCTAGCGGGAGATTGAGGGTTACATTCTGGAGATTATTCCCAGAACATCCTTCTAGTGTGAGTTGATGAACACCCTTAGGGGCTCGTCTTTCTGGAACGGAAATTTGTTTCTTACCGGAGAGGTATTGTCCTGTTACAGATTGATCATAAGACATGACTTCGACGGGTGTTCCCGCAGCTACGATTTGGCCACCATGGACGCCTGCGCCTGGACCAATATCAACAAGATAGTCTGCACTTCGTATTGCGTCTTCGTCGTGCTCTACAACAATTACCGTGTTACCTAGATCCCGCAAATGAAAAAGTGTATTCAGGAGCCGTTCGTTATCGCGTTGATGCAAGCCAATAGACGGTTCATCAAGAATATACATTACACCTACCAATCCAGCACCAATCTGGCTGGCAAGACGAATACGTTGGGCCTCACCACCTGAGAGTGTCTCCGCACTTCGATCAAGCGATAGGTAGTCTAAGCCCACATTGATAAGAAAACCGAGGCGAGCTTGGATTTCCTTTAAAATTTTATCCGCAATCTCTTGGCGTCGACCAGGTAAGTCCAAAGCTTCAAAGAATTGATAACACTCACCGATTGGCAGTTTGACGAGGTCTGGAAGTCGAGCTTCATCGATAAACACATTTCGCGCTGCGATGTTAAGTCTTGATCCGCCACAATCAGGGCAGGGGGCTTGTGTCATTAGCTTGGCAAGCTCATCGCGTTGAGACTGACTGTCAGTCTCTTTATATCGGCGCTCCAGATTTCGAATGACACCTTCAAATGGATGATTTTTGCAAACTTCTCGACCGCGATCAGATACATAACTGAAATCGATTGATTCATCGTCTGAGCCATAGAGTACTTTGTTTTGATGTTCTACAGACAGATCCTGCCACTCGGAATCGAGACTAAATCCGTAGTGACGAGCGAGACATTTGAGAAGATGATAGTAATACATGCTCCTTCGATCCCAGCCTCTGATCGCGCCTGATGATAATGACAGTTCTGGATCGACAATGAGCCGATCCGGATCGAAAAACTGATGTACTCCAAGACCATCACAGGTAGGACAAGCACCAAATGGACTATTGAATGAGAAAATTCGTGGCTCAAGCTCGGGGATCGAATACCCACAAACGGAGCAGGCAAACTTGGATGAAAACATCATCGGTTCAAACGAATCATCCATGGATTGAATCACAATCTGTCCTTCTGAGAGATTCAGCGCCGTTTCGATTGATTCAGCGAGTCGAAGTCGCTGTGATTGATCGACCTTGAGTCGGTCGACGACGGCATCGACCGAATGCTTTTTCTTTTTATCTAAGGTAGGAACCTCATCCAGATCGACAACAAGGCCATCAACACGAACTCGGATGAAACCTTGTGATTTCAATTCTTGGAATACATGAAGATGCTCGCCCTTACGATCACTGATCATTGGGGCTAGAACAAGGATCTTTGAACTTTCAGGAAGGGCCAACACCTGATCGACCATTTGACTAACAGTTTGAGCCTCAAGGCTCATATCGTGATCAGGGCACCGCGGGTCACCAGCTCTTGCGTACAAAAGCCTCAAATAGTCATAAACTTCAGTGATGGTGCCTACTGTTGAACGAGGGTTATGGCTTGTTGATTTTTGTTCAATCGAGATGGCCGGAGACAGCCCCTCAATATGGTCGACATCTGGCTTCTCCATCATAGAGAGAAATTGTCGTGCATAGGCCGATAGTGATTCAACGTAACGTCGTTGACCCTCCGCATATAATGTATCAAAGGCAAGTGACGACTTACCAGAACCGGAGAGTCCAGTGATCACAATCAGCTTGTCGCGAGGTAGATCGAGATGAATGTTCTTGAGATTGTGGGTTCTTGCCCCGCGAATTTGTATTGAGTGCACAGCGATCCATCTTAGTCGAAAAATATCCAATCACCTATTGATTGGGTTTCAATGCGTCGATTCAATGCAGAAGATTGAAGCTATCCGATAGCATTTTCCGAAAGTCGCTGGCGGGTGCTTGTCCGTGCTACATTAACGAATAATCGTGAGACTTATGACATAGGATGAATTCATGGCGCGCTCAGTAAATAAAGTTACTCTGATAGGAAATCTCGGTAACGATCCAGAAATGAAAGCTTTACCCTCGGGTAATCAGGTTGCAAATCTCAGTATTGCTACGACGGACTCATGGCGCGATAAAAATAGTGGTGAAATGCAAGAACGCACAGAGTGGCATCGTGTCGTATGTTTCGACCGGCTTGCGGAAATCTGTGGGCAATATCTGCGTAAGGGGTCGCGGGTTTATTTTGAGGGAAGTTTGCGGACGCGCTCATGGGAGCAGGACGGCCAAAAGCGATATACAACGGAAATTGTTGGTCGTGAGATGATGATGCTCGATGGTCGCGGGGATACCGATATGACGTCGCAGACACCAGTTCAGTCTCGTCCGCAACATGAGTCAGCGCCTCAGCAGGCAGTAACTCCGCTTGTCAGTCAGCCGATGCCAGACCCTAATATCGATGACGAAATCCCCTTCTAGGTCAATTAGCTTTCAAGACGAGTCAGATAGTCGATTTCCAAAGGCACGAGTTCTAGTTATTGGGGGAGATACGAGCCTAGCTTCTGCTTTTTTTGAATCTGAATCCAGTGGTGGTCAGCAGCGGATCGGTTTGCCACGAGATGTGGATATATCCGATGAATCAGGAATCTTTGAAGCTATTCGAATGCGTCGCCCCGATTTCGTCGTCAATTGCTTGGTAGAATCTGGTGTGGATAGAGCTGAGTTTGATCCACAGGAGTGTCGAATAATCAATCATGATTTACCTGTTAGTTTGGCAATTGCCTGCCGAGAGTTTGATGCTACGTTAATTCAGTTTTCCACTGACTATATATTTGATGGACAGAAAGACATTGCTTATTTTGAGGATGATGCGCCGAATCCTCTAAATTTATATGGGCAAACTCGGTTAGAAGCTGAGCGTTACATTGAAAATTTGTTGGATCGTCACATCATCCTCCGGACATCTCATTTATTTGCCCCGGCCCCAAATAGTTTTGTCGCCAATATTTTGGATCTTGCACGGGTCGATTCTGAGCTCTTGATGATTCAAGATGAAAGAGGGTGTCCCACATCTGTTTTTGATATCGGTCGAGTCGTTTCGGCAGTTATCGATCAATTGCATACCGGAGCAGGGGCTTATGGCATCTATCACGTCGGCTGTCAGGGAGATGCATCATGGCTCGAGCTTGGGGAGTGTATTATTGCGCAGGCGCGACAATTTGAAGATCTAATGGTAGAAGAAATCGTTGGTATTTCAGGGAATTCTATTCAAGGACGGGCATTACGACCTCAGCGTTTGGTTCTCTCAACCCGTAAGCTTTTGTTTGCCTTTGGGGTGAAGCCGAGGTCATGGAGGCAGGAGTTGGCAGAAACCGTAGAGCGACACTATTTGACGGAAGGAGTAAAGCATGGGGCGTATTAATTGTGGTTCGGTTATTCGCCAACGAATGCTGAGATTAAAGAAGCGTAAAAATGTATTACGAAGACAGCGAAGCCTTAGAGAAAAAATATTGTTTGCTAACGATAACTTTGAGGATCAGTTAACTGATAACTTGGAACCTTTTGATCAAAATGAGTTAGCCAAAGGGCAAGATCGGTAAATCGTGCCCTCTATCCTCCAGCAAAGCGAAAATCGAGATAGCCAAGAGCAACAGCGAGTCCAACCTGATCAAGAGTTGGGCTCGACGAAACTTCTGTAAGGGTACTATTGAACCAATCCAGTCCCCCTATGACTTTTTGGTTTTGCCGATGAAGCCAGTCAGCATTTACTTGTGATGGTCATCTAAACCGTTGCTCATACACCATTAAAAGGGCCGCTTCAGTTATTCCGTCCGCTAATGCGATTCGGGTCAAGCTCTCAATTCGCCGGCACTCAGGCAACAGATCGATCCGATTTGAAAGATTGATCAGATACTCGCAAATTACTGTTGAATCGACGATTAGTTGGCCAGATTCCGGTTCTAGCGCTGGTATTTTATTTAAGGGGTTAGGATTATTTCTAGTTGCAACTAGGTCAGCACTGTTGATATCGATCTCGTTTAACTGGTCAGAAAGTCCTGTGATATGAGCAGTAATCTTTACCTTTCTTCCAAAAGGTGAAGGTGGTGATGAGTAGAGTCTTATCAAATAATTTTCTGAAATGTCATGCAGGCATTGGTGCCGCCAAAACCGAACGAGTTCGACAAAATTGTACTTAGTGACTGATCTAGGCGTTCTCGAGCGATTGGCAAACCTTCGGCTCCTGAATCAAGATTTTCGACGTTTGCTGATGCAGCAATAAAATCATTTTGCATCATCAAAATTGAATAGATGGCTTCCTGCACGCCAGCAGCACCCAAAGAATGACCAGAAAGAGATTTGGTCGATCCGATGACTGGAACATCGTTTCCAAATACCGCTTTAATAGCATTTAGTTCCACTATATCACCGGCTGATGTCGAGGTTCCGTGGGCATTGATATAGTCGATTGGACCTTCTAGGCCTTCTGTAGCTAATTGCATGCATCGAATCGCACCCTCACCAGATGGGGCAACCATATCGGCCCCATCGCTGGTTGCACCATAACCAACGATTTCAGCATATATTTTTGCCCCTCGTGCTTTAGCATGTTCGTACTCTTCGAGTACGAGCGCGCCACCGCCTCCAGAGATCACAAATCCATCACGGTCTTTGTCATACGCCCTAGATGCCTTCTCTGGCGTATCGTTGTATTTGGAAGAGAGCGCCCCCATCGCATCAAACAGGCAGGATAAGGCCCAGTGCTCTTCCTCACCACCGCCTGCAAAGACGATGTCTTGTTTGCCAAGTTGTATCTGTTCCATGGCATTACCTATACAATGCAGACTTGTCGAACACGCAGAAGACATTGAATAATTCACGCCCTTAATTTGAAAAGCAGTTGCAAGATTGGCCGATACAGTTGAACCCATGGTCTGAGTTACGCGATATGGACCGACACGTTTTACACCACGCTCTCTCAAGATATCGGCTGCCTCTACTTGGCTTTGAGAAGAAGCGCCGCCCGATCCCATGATAAGCCCAGTTCTCGGATTACTGATATTTGATGTTTTAAGCTCGGCGTCATCGATCGCCTGTCGGAGAGATAGATAAGCATAGGCTGCAGCATTTCCCATGAAACGCAGTAGTTTTCGGTCGATATGTCCGGAAAGATCAAGATTGATTGATCCTGAGATTTGGCTACGCATCCCGAGTTCCGCATACGTTGGATTCGCTCTAATACCAGAGCGACTGTGTCGAAGACTTTCAGTTACGGAATCTGCGTCGAGTCCGAGGCAAGATGTAATACCAAGTCCAGTAATTACCACTCTACGCATACTGATTCCTTTCTTACCGAACGCGTTACTACTAGAAACCGTCTGTTGACGTGAAGAGACCAACCTTTAAGTCAGTCGCATGATAAATAGCGCGGCCATCCACACGAACTACGCCGTCCCCGAGCCCCATAACTAGGGATCGAGCAATGACACGTTTCATATCTATTTCGTAGGTCACCTTTGTCGCGGTTGGGAGGATTTGACCGGTGAATTTCACTTCTCCGACTCCGAGCGCGCGCCCTTTTCCGGGGTGTCCATTCCAGCCAAGAAAGAACCCAACTAATTGCCACATTGCATCTAACCCCAAGCAACCGGGCATTACAGGATCTCCTGGGAAATGGCAGTTGAAAAACCACAAACTTGGATCAATATCAAGTTCAGCCATGATATGGCCTTTTCCAAACTGTCCGCCATCCGCCGTAATCGTTGTAATTCGATCCATCATCAACATGTTTGGTGCAGGTAACTTGGCGTTGCCTTCACCAAATAGTTGGCCCTGGGCGCAGGCGAGTAATTCATCAGTATTGTATTGATTTTGCATTAATCCTCGTCGCCCCTTGGACAGCTGTGATTAGGATCGAGAGTGTACCAGAAACCCATCCGAAGACTGAATGAAGTCTAGTTTTAGTATTGACACGATTTTAGGCCATCGTGGGAATACCTTCTCAAGGACTTCTGATAAGCTTTTCACTCTATTTTAACGAATATAGGATGCTGATCGATGACAAAGATTCGTCAGGACGATCTAATTGACAGTGTCGCCGATGCACTTCAGTTTATTTCTTACTACCATCCAGTGGATTTTATTCAGGCTGTTAACGAAGCATATGAACGGGAGGAATCGTCCGCAGCGAAGGATGCGCTGGCTCAAATATTGATCAATTCGCGCATGTCTGCTATCGGTCATCGGCCGTTATGTCAGGACACAGGTATTGTAACGGTATTCATAAGAGTGGGGATGGGCGTTTCTTGGGAAGGCGCGACCATGTCTGTCTCTGATATGGTCAATGAAGGTGTCCGACGAGCATATACGCATCCAGATAATATTCTTCGGGCATCGATTCTCGAGGATCCTGATGGTGCTCGTAAAAATACTAAGGACAATACGCCAGCTGTTATTCACTACGAGATCGTTGAAGGTGAAACGGTTGATGTGCAGGTTGCGGCCAAGGGCGGTGGGTCGGAGAACAAGTCTAAGTTAGTGATGCTCAATCCATCCGATTCGATTGTTGACTGGGTAGTGAAAACTGTTCCGACTATGGGCGCTGGTTGGTGTCCCCCCGGCATGCTTGGTATTGGTATTGGCGGTACCGCTGAAAAAGCGGCCGTTATGGCAAAAGGATCGCTGATGGATCCGATTGATATTCACGAATTGAAAGTGAGGGGCCCAGAATCAAGGACTGAAGAGTTGCGACTCGAAATTTTTGATGCTGTGAATAATCTGGGTATAGGAGCGCAGGGCCTTGGCGGATTGACCACCGTTCTAGATGTCAAAATCAAGGATTATCCGACGCATGCGGTGTCCAAACCGGTTGCGATGATTCCAAATTGTGCGTCCACACGGCACGCACATTTCTTATTGGATGGTTCTGGGCCTTCATTACAAAAAGCACCGTCGCTCTCAGATTGGCCAGATATCACCTGGGACGTGGGTCCAACTGCACGACGGGTTAACCTAGATACATTGACTCGCGAAGAGGTGACGTCCTGGAAGCCGGGAGAGACCCTTCTCTTGAACGGCGTCATGTTGACTGGTCGAGATGCAGCGCACAAAAGAATTGTTGATATGCTGGATAATGAAGAGGATCTCCCGGTTGATCTCAAAGGGCGAGTTATTTACTACGTCGGGCCAGTTAATCCAGTGCGAGACGAAGTCGTTGGACCCGCTGGTCCAACAACATCGACACGAATGGATAAGTTTACAGATCAGGTATTGGAACAAACTGGGCTGTTTGCCATGGTCGGTAAGGCTGAACGTGGGCCAATTGCGATTGAAGCGATCAAGAAACATCAATCAGCTTATCTCATGGCAGTGGGTGGTGCCGCCTATTTGGTTGCTCAGGCCATAAAATCGTCGCGAGTCATTGCTTTTGAAGATCTTGGAATGGAGGCAATCCACGAGTTTGTTGTTGAGGATATGCCGGTGACTGTTGCAGTGGATTCTGAGGGTACCAGCGTGCATCAAATCGGTCCAGCCGAGTGGGCACAGAAAATCCTCGCTAAGAACATAGGGTGAAACAATTTCTTGGACTTTCCTGCTTAGGTATTTTTAAATGAGCAGACATAGGGTGCTGGATGTTTGTAAAAATTTGCTAAAGAGGTGGTAATGGAAGGTTATCCTGACGGTTGGAGTGAAGGACTAAAAGGAGACGTAAAGGTACTAACGCGAACCTTTGAGTTCGGGAATTTTGCCCAAGCCATGGCTTTCGCTGTTCATATTGGAGAGGCAGCTGACGCAGCCGACCATCACCCAGAAATTATCATTTCTTGGGGTAGGGTCCGCGTTGAATGGTGGTCACACGATGCGAATGGCGTGACATCGCGCGACATCGCGCTTGCTGAGACGACCAACCGATTATATTCCTAGAGTCAATTCAAGTGTTTAGATCTTGATGCTTGTTAAATTTAACCGTGCGACGGAGGGTCAGACTCGGGCAGAACAAATCAAGCCTGTACGTCAATCAAGACGCGTCCTGATACTTGGTTGTTAATAAGTTGTTCAGCAGTGCCAACCACGTTCTCAAGATCGATGGTTCGCGTGCTCGCATCAAGTTGATCGGTAGTCACGTTTTCTGAGAGTAGTTGCCAGGCTCGTTCTCGTGTCTCACTTGGTGCGTGAACGGAATCAACTCCTTGAAGCCTGATGTTTCTAAGAATGAAAGGGAATACTGTAGTTGAAAACTGGAAGCCTCCGGCGTTTCCAGTGGCTGCGATCACGCCGTTGTAAATGATCTGGGGAATTAATGTTGCTAACACCTGACCACCAACGGTATCAATCGCCCCAGCAAAGCGTGTACTCTCGAGCGGCTTTGGGTCTCGTGTAAAATCGGTTCGTTCCAATATTTCAGAAGCGCCCAACTCTTTTAACCTGTCATGCTCAGACTCTCGGCCAGTAATGGCGTGAACCTCGTAACCGAGTGTAGAAAGGACAGTCGTTGCGATTCCACCAACCCCGCCTCCCGCACCTGAAACTGCAATTGGACCATCCGAAGGTTTTAGATCTGAGTCGAGTAGGGCCAAGACGCAAAGCATGCCAGTAAGACCCCCTGTACCGAATTGCATTGCCTTACGACTGTCTAGTGCTTGCGGTGTTCTGACCAGATATGAGCCCGGCACTCTGACTTGCTCAGACATTCCACCGGTGTGGGTCTCCCCCACACCATGACCAGTTAAAATAA
>MDTB01160868.1_pt1 | contig 11183 bp, 10 predicted proteins | sample 811161 | NCBI WGS metagenome assembly MDTB01 (sample SAMN05326650, study PRJNA326480) | marine metagenome | isolation source: seawater | place: Mediterranean Sea | collected 2009
AAAATATATTGTAACTAAAAATATTAATTTTCTCTTCTCCTTCAATCTCATTTAAAAATTTTGTAAACCATTCAAAATATGTCTCATTCTCTATAAGCCAATATAGACTAATTTTTTTTAGGTTTACGATGTTTGAATTTTCATCAAAACGCAAAGCGATATCTTGTAAAATTGGGGCAATTTTTGATATACCATGTCCTACGCCAATTAAAATAGCATGCTCTGAGTTAAGAATATTTTTACTTGAAGATCCATAGGGCCCATCAATTTTGAGATCAAGATGTATTAACTTATCTTCTTTATATTTTTCAAGAATAAAAGAAAACATACTTTTAGTCCAATTATCTATAGACTTAATATGCACAACGAATTCGTTATTTTCGGTCATTCTAATTATGTTAAATGGATGCCATTCTACAGATGAGATATTTTTACAATTAACATAAATATAATCACCAGGAACAAATGCAAAATTCGTTGATGGCTTTAAAATAATTTCTAATGTCTTAGATGGTAGTAAAAAAGCTGATGTAACCTCAGTAATAATGTGATTCTTTTTTCTATTGAGAAGAATATTATAATAAGATATCATCTTAGGTATTAATATTGATTGAAAAAATCCTATTTCCTGGACTTGAATTTCTTTATTTTTTTTAATTTGATTTGAATTTTCTGTAGAAATAAGTCCATTATTAGTTGTAAGCCACTTTATTGGATTTACAGCAAAACCTTCAATAAAATCAGGAAAATCTTTAGCGATTGTTAAAAATTCATTAAAATCAATTCTATCATTTTTATCTTTATCCGCTTTGAAAAAAATTTCATCAACTAGTAAAGAAAGTTGAAAGTCATCAAAATCAAGATTGTTTTGAGTAAAACTTTGAATTATCAAAATCTTCAATTCTTTTTTATCTATAAATCCACTGTCATCCAAATCATGTAAGTTAAACGCAAATTTAATTTTATCTTTTTTACTGCCAAGAATAATTGTTTCAATTGTGGTTAAAAACTCATCATGGTCAATTCTTCCATTTTTATCTTTATCAAAAATATCAAACAGTCTATCTGATAAACTTCGACTCGATATTTCAAGTCCATCAAAAAATTCTTTTTTATCAATCAATTGATCTTTACCAGATAATGATCGAAATTTATTTTTCAATTGAATAAGAAATGGACCAGTGAGTTTATTTGATGTATTTAACAATTATTTTTTAAGTGTTATGATTCTATATACTAAGTTAATTTATCCAAGATACTTTAATCATTAATAGAACTTTTTAAAACCAATTCAAATATGATACATGATACAATTTTAGAAACAATTGGAAATACACCAGTTGTCAAAGTGAATAATATTTCAAAAGAAATTGAGTGTGATGTTTACGTAAAATGTGAATTTTTTAATCCTGCTGGTTCAATCAAAGACCGTATTGGGTATAGAATGGTTATTGATGCTCAAAAATCTGGAAGAATTAAGCCGGGAGATACTCTCATAGAACCCACTTCTGGAAATACAGGACAAGGTATTGCATTGGCATCTGCAGTCCTAGGTTATGAATGTATTATAACGATGCCAGAGAAAATGAGTCAAGAAAAGCAGATAGCTCTGGAAGCTTTAGGTGCAAAAATAATTAGAACCCCAACGGAAGCCGCATATGACGATCCTGAGAGTCATATACAAATAGCAAAAAAACTACAAAAGGAAATTCCCAATTCACATATTCTTGATCAATATTCAAATCAATCAAATCCAAGTGCACATTATGATGGAACTGCATCCGAGATAATTAAGGATTTCGGTAAAGATTTAGATATGGTAGTCATGGGTGTTGGTACAGGAGGAACTATTACAGGTGTTGCAAAGCGATTAAAAGAGTATAATCCGAAAATTAAAATAATAGGCGCAGACCCAATAGGATCAATCCTTGGTGGAGGAACAAAAGTTTCATCATATTTGGTTGAAGGTATCGGATATGATTTTTTTCCAGATGTATTGGATAATAATCTCATTGATAAATACATTAAAACTGATGATGAAGAATCATTTAAAATGTCAAGAAGACTAATAAAAGAAGAAGGTTTACTCTGCGGAGGTTCCTGCGGTTCAGCAATGGTCGCTGCAATGAAAGCTGCACTAGATTTAAGACCTGATCAAAGTGTATTAGTTATCTTACCTGATAGCATTAGAAATTATATGACGAGATTCCCAAATGATAGTTGGATGAAAAAACATGGATTTGAAATATAAATACTTTTTATTTTTTCTAAGCTTTTCGATTCTTTATAGTAATTCTCAACTTGACAATAAAGGCTATATTGTTAAAATTGGGGATTCCGCTCCTGATTTTACCACAACCTTGACTACAGGTGAAAAAATTAAATTATCAGACTTAAAAGGATCTGTAGTAGTTCTTCAATTTACTGCAAGTTGGTGTTCTGTATGCAGAATTGAGATGCCTCATCTTGAAAAAGATATTTGGAAAAGATATAAGGATAAGAACCTGGTTCTTATTGGTATAGACAGGGATGAACCACTAAAAATCGTTGTCGATTTTAAAAAAGAAATGGGGATCACATATCCTGTAGGGTTAGATCTAGGCGCAAAAATTTTTAGTCTATATGCTGAAAAAAATTCTGGAGTAACACGAAATGTAGTAATTGATAGAGAAGGAAAAATTGTTTTCCTGACCAGACTTTTTAAAGAAGAGGAATATCAAAAAATGATCAAAAAAATAGAATCTATTCTTTAATCAAATTATTTAGTTCTTGCAACTCTTGAAGATGGCTTCATCTTATCTATAGCTTTATCTAATGAGTCAAAAGCTTGTCTTGCTTTAAATTCATTATAAAGTGCCTCTTCTTTTTTCGCTTCGATCCTTGAGTTTTCTTTTGCTAATTCCCTAGCTCTATTTGCATCGTATGTAACCATAACAAAAACTCTATCTTTAAAAACCTCGGTTTTTTCTATAGTGCATCCTTTAAGCGTGGTATTAACTAATGACTTAGAAACTGATTCTGTAAATTCGGTGGCTCCAGCTTCAGCACCCAAACCTGAAGCCTGCATATGATCATTTAAGGCTGAATTAATAGTTACTTCTACTGCTCTGGCAACTTCTACTCTCGCTCGCTCCGTAGCAACCTGCTTTGACAAACTAAACTGGGGTCTAAGTGCATCACCAACTCCAACAAAACGATCTTCAAATTTCGGAGGATTCAAATACCAAGATGGTAAATCTTTATTTGTCAAAGGCTTAGGGTTTGAACCTGAACAATTGATAAAAAAAGAAAATGAGATAAGAAGTAATAATATTTTATTTTTCATAAAAGCACCAAATTATTTATATAAAATATAACATATATATTGTTAAAAAGTTCCATATTGCTCAAACAAGATGCATAAAAATAAGCGAAATGAAAAGATTTTTTTTCTTTTAACAAAAATTATATTTTCAGGCTATTGAACCTATTAATTCATACTCATTTACACTTTCAACATTTACTTTAATAAATTTTCCTGACTTATGGTATCCTTTGATATGAACAATATTATCAATTTCAGGCGAATCAAATTCGGTTCTACCGATACTAACCTTTTCACCACCCTCATCTACTAGAACTTTAATTGTTTTCCCAATAAAAGATTCATTTTTTTCAAGACTTATTTCATGCTGTATCTCAAGAATTTGATTTTTTCTGTAATCTTTTACCTCTCTTGAAACATCATCATTTCTATTTTTTGCTGATGTTCCATCTTCCTCTGAATATGTAAAAACACCTAATCTATCAAATTCTATTTCTCTTACAAAGTCTGATAAAGATTCGAAATCTTCTTTTGTTTCTCCAGGATAACCAACAATTAAAGTAGTTCTTAGCGCAATACCTGGAACTGCTTTACGCAATCGATTAATACGATTTCTAATTCCATCCTGACCTAAACCACGTTTCATTGACTTTAAAACACTATCTGATGCATGTTGTATTGGCATATCTAGGTAATTACAAACCTTTTTAGATTCAGCTATGGAATCTATTATTCTTTGCGATAAATGAGCTGGGTGTGCATAATGGACTCGTATCCACTCTAGACCATCAATAGTGTTTAATTCTTTAATTAGGTCACTTAAATAAATCTTTCCGGGAAGGTCATATCCATAAGACGTAGTATCCTGAGCGATTACCAACAATTCTTTAGTTCCATTCATTGCGAGCCTTTCGGCTTCTTCCATAATCGCAGGAATGGACCTACTTTTCTGCAACCCTCGCATCAATGGGATACTACAAAAAGAACATGCATTATCACAACCCTCGGCTATTTTAAGATAGGCATAGTGATTAGGAGTCATAAGAGATCTAAAGAATAGAGGATCATCTTTTGCATAATCCTTACCAGTTAAAAAACTTACTATTTGCTGATGGTCGTTGCTTCCAAATATTCGATCTACCTCAGGTATTTCTTTTTTTAATTCATCTGGATATCGTTCTGAGAGGCAACCCATAACTACTAATTCTTTTAAAGATCCCTCTTTCTTCATTTGTGCAGCTTGGAGAATTGTATCAACAGATTCTTCCCGAGCTATATCTAAAAACCCACAAGTATTTACAACGATTGTTTCTGCTTCTTCAATATTTTCGGTAATAGAAATATTTGTTTTTTCTAAACCACCCAATAAAATTTCTGAATCAACTAAATTTTTTGCACATCCTAAACTTATCAAGTTCAACTTCTTATTATTTTCTATCATGAATCCTCTTCATTTAAAATCCCTAAAAGACTGTCAATATATGTTGAGGGTGTAAAATCCTCTAAATCTTTTAGTGTTTCACCAGTACCAATATATTTTACAGGAATGCCGGTCTCCGTAAAAAGCGGAAAGAGAATGCCTCCTTTTGCAGTGCCGTCTAATTTTGTAAGAATGGCACCGTCAATTTCACAAAATCTATTAAACTCTTTCGCTTGTATCAAAGAATTTTGTCCCAAACCAGCATCTAAAGTTATTAAAGTATTTATATTAAATTCAGTAAAACGTTTTTTGATTAATTTATACATTTTTTTTAATTCTTGCATAAGATTATCACTTGTATGAAGCCTTCCTGCAGTATCTACTATAACAATATCAAAATTATTTGAGGAAGCAGATTCTAGTCCATCAAATAAAACAGAACTTGGCTCACTAGTGTTTTCATTAAAAATCATCTTACATTTAATTCTTTTACTCCAAACTTTTAATTGCTCTATTGCAGCAGCGCGATAAGTATCGCAAGCGATCAGTAATACTTTCTTTCCTAATTCTTTATATTTGTAAGCGATCTTTGCTGCTGATGTTGTTTTTCCTGCACCGTTTATTCCAATGAGCATAATTATATTAGCTTTACTACTGTCATTTAATTGTTCATATTTTGGAATGATTGAATAGAGATAATTTTTGACATCAAGAATTGTGTCATTGGAATTATTATTTCTAATCACATCTAATACATTCTCTACTGTATCAAATCCCATATCTGTCTCTAAAAGTTGTTCTTCAAGATCTTCTAATACTTCTTGGCTAACTCCTTTTTTTAATAAATGATTAAATGTATAAGTAAACTTATTTCGAGTTTTTTTTAAAGCATTAAATAGTTTATTTAGCACTTGCACCTCTTATAGAATTAATAAATTCTTTCATATATATATAAAAACTTACCGTTAATAAAATAAATGCAACATAAATAGAGGTCATCTTCAACCAAGGCAGTGCTGTAAACTCAAAAATATGTAGAAAAATACCTAATGCTGTAATATTTACGGACCATTTTCCCCACCAATTAGAATGAAGAATCATGTATTCATAATTCATACAATATATAGCAAAAGCTGCAATAATTACATGCCTTCCAAGATAATAATAAAAAAACCACGATGGAAATTTATTTATTCCAACTAAATAGACCAATACAGAAATAATAACTATAAAGTCAGCAGCAGGATCAATCCATTTACCAAAATGGGTTATTGCTTTTGCCTTTCTAGCAAAATAACCATCTAAAGCATCTGAAAGTGCAGCTAAAAGGATAAGGATTCCTGTTATCCAGTTCCATTTTGGATAAGCCATACTGTAGATAATTGGTATTGCTGAAAGAGCTCTAAGAATACTAATAAAATTAGCAAGAGTGATAATCCTACTTGGATCCGTAATTTTATTATTATTCTGATTATTTTTGATATTTGAATCCAGGATTTACCTCTGAATATCTGAAACATCAAAATCTATAACTTTATCACAAAGTGAATTAGAGAACTTTTTATCGTGCGATACAATTATGAAATGTTTGTTTATCATAAATTCTTTTAAAAAAGACCTAAGTAATACTCTTTGATTCCATCCTAATCCAAAACTCGGCTCATCTAATATCAAAACTTGAAATGAACAATGAGCTAGAATTACTATTAATGTAATACGTAAAACAACCCAAGAAATCTGAATGCTATTTAGAAATTTTATTTCATGCCATTTTATATTAAATATCATAAGTTTTTCTTTAATTGAATCAATTTGATCTGATTTAAGTAGGTTTAATTTTTTTAACCTCATTAGAAAGTCATCAAGTTTAGTTAACAATAATAAATTTTCCGGGAATTGATCAAGATATCCCACTCTTAATTTTGTAGCTTTGCCTAATAAGAGCCTTATAGTACCCTCCAAAGGCTTTAAATCACCAAAACATAATCCAGCTAAGGTAGTTTTACCTGACCCATTATTGCCTAGGAGTCCTAAACATCTTGTGTTTTCAATATTTATAGAATAATTATTAAATATAACTCTTCCATCTTCATAATTAAATTTCAAATTATCGATTTTAATATTTAAATATCCTTCTGGGTTTAAAAGAGCGCTGTGGTTCTTTGGTTCATATTCATCAACAATTTTTAATAAATTTTTATTTAAGATCCATTTACCATCGCATTTATATTTTAGATCATCATAATCTGATGTACACCAAATAATTATTCCATTATTTTTTGTACTCCAATCTTTTAACAAAGTAATGGAGTGAATTTTATTTTCTTCAGATAAAAAAGATAGTCCATCATCAATCATCAATATTTTTCTCTTTAATTGAGTTGCCGTAATAATGTTTAATAATTCTTTTTCTCCTCCTGATAAAAATCCAGGATTCATTTCTTTGCTTATAAATCCTGGAAAATCATCTAAACCTTGATGAACATATTTATCAAGTTCATTATGATTTCGCTGTAAGCATTCACCATTAAAGGCTAATTCACTTTGTACAGTACGGCAAACTAATTGAGTATCAGGATTTTGATTGATGATAAATGCATCCTCAAATTTTAATTGACTTTCAATAATAAAATTATTTTTTTTATCGGATTTACTATCAAGAAAAGATTCTAAAAAGTGACTTTTCCCAACTCCACTTTCACCATAAACAATATGCAAGCCTTGAGAAAAAATCATTTTCTTTTTATTTTTTAAATATTTATCAAAAGTTATTGAAAATTCTAAATTATACATTGATTAAATCTTTAATAATTTTTTTTGTAGCACCAAAGTTTGATTCAATAGTCTTTTTTGATATTTTACTTTTTTGGGATAATTTTTCTTTATCCTCCATTAGTTCCTCTAAATAAAAATAAAATTCAATGGAGTCTTTTATGGAAACCGCTCCTCCATTTTTCAATAATTGTTCTGCTTCTGGGGACTTATTATATTTTGGACCTATTATAATTGGCAAACCAGCTAAAGATGGCTCCATAATATTATGGATTCCTGTAGAAAACCCACCACCAATATATGCTATTTTTGCGGACCAATAGAGTTTATAAAGTAACCCAATTGATGATATTATATGGATTTTATTTTCCAGAAAATTAAGATTTTTACCATTAATTATTTTAACTCCTTGACTTTTGTCATTAAACATAAGTCGAATTTTCTCAATTTTTTTCTTAAAAGGATCGTGAGGAACATATATGATTTTCCAATTAGGAAATTTATTATGAATCTTAATCAATTCAGGTATAATAATGTCATCATCATCATCATGAGTGCTTGCAATTATTATTATATTTTCTCTTTCATGAATTTTTAATTTTTCAATAGCCTTACTTGAATTCTTAAACTCATCATGTATATAGTCAACTCTTGGGTTTCCAGATACAAAAATTTTTGTATTTTCACTATGGATCCCTAAAATTTTTTTTAGATTTTTTCTATCTCTTTTGGTAACGACATGGATAGAATCTAGACTTTTATATATAGTTTGATAAAACGATTTAATTACTGTTTTATGTTTATTTGAATTATCATCAATAACAAGAGAAGTAAGAGTTGTTTCAATATTTTTAATTTTTGCTAAAAATAAAAAATTGAACCATATATCGTAAGATGAAAAAATAATTTTTGTTGGTTTTATAATATTTAAGGCTTTATTAATTACCCATATAAAATCAAAAGGAAGATAAAATTTCACATCAAATAAATCATTTAGAGCATATTTATAACCTGAAGAAGATGTAAAGCTAACAACTATTTTGATAGCCGGATCAATCTCTCTTATTAATTTAAGAATAGAAGTAACTTGAAAATATTCACCTAAGCTTGATACATGGAACCAGTAAATATTATTTTCTCCATTAAATAGGCTTGAGTTATATCTTATCATTGATAATGCTTTAAACTTTCCTAAAATACTTTCCCTTACTTTTATATTAAATACAGAAAATATTATTGCCATTAAAAAGATAAATGGATAAAGAATATTATACAAAAGTAACCAAAAATAAATCATAAATTATATTTTATTAGGTATAGTATTCAAAATTTCTTCAGGAGTTATTAAATCCATACAATATTGGTTTTTACGAAAACATTTAGCACTTCCATTTTGTGAGCATGGTCGGCACCACATATCTTTTCCAATATTTATTGAATTATCTAAATTTACTCCTGCTCCAGTTTCCCTTGAGGTAGGGCCTAATATCATTGTCACAGGTTTTCCTAATGCTTCTGCTGCGTGAGTTAGCCCAGTATCGCTTCCGATAACGTAGCTTGATAAAGATAAAATAGAGAGTGCTTCACGAAGTGATGTTTCTCCAGCAAAGTTATGAATTTTTTCTTTCAACTGTTCTTTTAATTTAAAGCAGATACTATCTTTTTCAGTTCCAATTAGTATAATATCACCATTAATTTTTTCAATTAATTTAACGTAATTCTCTAGTCTCCATTGCTTTTGCTTCCAAGCAGCCCCAGGAATAAGAACAATAAATTCATTACTTACTAATTTTTTTTTCAATAATCTTTTTGTTAATTCTAAGTCCGATTTTATGACCTTCAGAGCTGGCTTAGGTATTTTTTGCGTTGGGACAGAATTTATACTTATACAATCATGGTACATTTTCAATGTTGAAAATTCTTGACCAAATGTATTTATAAAAAAATTAAATAACAGAAATCTTTTAATGCGTGGTTTATTTAATCGAAATATTTTTGACTTATTACCAAATAATAAAATTCTTGATCTTAATGAATTGTGTAAATCAAAAATTATATCATAGTTTTTATTTTTTAAATAATTTTTAAAATGTAAAAGTTCGCTAAAGGTGCTTGATTTCGAAAATGTAAGAATTGCATCAATATCTGGATGAAACTCAAGCAGAGGTGCAAAAATATCTAACGTTAAAAAAGTTATCTGAGCGTCTGGATAGGCAATTCTAATTGTTTTCAAAGGCGATGTTGAAAGAATAATATCACCGATAGAACTAAATCGGATGATCAGAATTTTCTGATCATATTTCATTTTGTTTATTTAACTCTACTCTTATTAAAATTAACGATGTTGATAAGAGCTGTTTTATAAACCGACTCTGGGTAGGTGGATATAGACTTCAGCGCTTGATTTGAATATTCGTCAAGTTTTTTAACTGCATAGTCAATACCACCTGTATTTTCTATTATTTTATGAATTTCAGAAAGAACTGAATTATTTTTTCTTTTTGATTTCAATAGTTTTTTCAACTTCCTTTTATGTGAACCGTTCATATTAGACATGGAATATATTAAAGGCAATGTCTTCATATTTTTTTTTACATCGCCCCCGCTATTTTTTCCAGTATCATTTTCAGAGCCCATTAAGTCAAATAAATCATCTTTTATTTGAAATGCTATACCTAATGATTCGCCATAATAATATGTTGAGACTCTATCAGTTTTTGATTTTGTTGTAGTTATTGCCCCTAACTCACAGCTTGTGGCGATTAATGATGCTGTTTTTTGTCTAATCATTTCAAAATAAATATCTTCTGTCATGGAGCCAGTTATACTTTTTTCCAGCTGGAGGATTTCACCAGCGCTTAACTTTTCAGCAGTACTCGATATTTTTTCAAGGGCTTCGAGATCTCTAAGCCCAATCATATTTATTAAAGCTTTGCTAAGAATAAAATCACCCATGAGAACTGAAATCTTATTTTTCCAAATTTTATTAATTGATGGCTTTCCCCTTCTCTTTGTAGCATCATCTACAACATCATCATGTATTAAAGTTGCTAAATGCAGTAATTCCACCATTGCAGCTGCACGGTATGTATTGTTAATTGGTTTTCCACATAACCTTGCAGATAAAATAGTCAAGATTGGTCTTATATTTTTTCCTCTATTCCTTATTATAAAACTAGAGATGGTATTAATAAGTTTAACATCAGAATAAAGTGCTTTATCAAATTCTTTTTGAAAGAGCTTAATGTCCTCTGAAATGGGTAAAATTATATTTTTAAGACTTAAATTATCTGAAAACATAGATTGAAAAATTACTATTTCCTCGGACTACTATTCAATCAAGATTTATCATGATTGACCAGCCAAGATATACCTATACTTAATTCATATAAAAAAATTAAGGGGAAAGCCATGATAATCATGGAAACAGGGTCTGGTGGTGTGATAAATGAAGATAAGACTAAAATAACAATTATTGAATGTCTTCTGTAATGTCTCATAAATGCAGGAGTAAGTAGTCCTATAATAGATAGTAATAAAGACAATACAGGAAGCTGAAATATTAAACCTGCACCAATCAATAACCACGTTAAAAAACTAAAATAATATTGAATTGAAAAATTATTTTCTACCTGTCCTTCACTAACGCTACTAAAAAATTCTAAAGAAAATGGAATTAAAATAAAA
>MDTB01007040.1_pt1 | contig 11182 bp, 10 predicted proteins | sample 811161 | NCBI WGS metagenome assembly MDTB01 (sample SAMN05326650, study PRJNA326480) | marine metagenome | isolation source: seawater | place: Mediterranean Sea | collected 2009
ACGGTCAGGTCATGGCAACGATGGCGCGGTTCTATAACGCAATGAGAGCCGGCTCAAGAAAGAACCATCCGTTTCCGAATCAACGACTGGCACGGCTGCTCAAAGCGGCGCAGACTTGATCGCGGCTCCCGTTGCCACTAGGCTTGCCGCAAACGCCAGTCTGAATATCTGATTGCGATGCTAGCTGGCACATCCAACCATCACCATGATCTGATCGAGAGGACATAAAACCATGGCCAAGAACATCAAGGTTGCCGGCGTCGGCATGATTCCATTTACCAAACCTGGCGCCAGTGACGACTACCAGGTGATGGGTGAAACCGCAGCGCGGCTGGCTATCGAAGACGCTGGACTCAGCTATACCGATATCGGCCAGGTTTACGTCGGCTACGTCTATGGCGACTCGACTTCCGGTCAGGCAGCGGTGTATGGCCTCGGCCTCTCCGGCGTTCCCATTATCAACGTCAACAACAATTGCGCCACGGGGTCATCCGCCCTCTACCTCGCAAGACAGGCCGTTGAAGCAGGAATGACAGATTGTGCCCTGGCACTCGGTTTCGAGCAGATGAATCCTGGCGCGCTGGGCGCTATCTACTCTGACCGACCAAGCCCACTCAAACGGATGTTCAAAGAGCGCAAAACGATGCAGGCCGTAGACAAGAAAGCACCTGACGCTGCTCAGTATTTTGGTGGTGCCGGTCAGGAATATCTCGAGGAATACGGCACCAAACCGGAAACGTTTGCGAAAATCTCGGCAAAAGCCAGGCAGCACGCCGCCAACAACCCGTACGCAGTATTCCGCGACCCTCTGTCGGTTGAAGAAATCATGGAGTCTCCGCATATCTTCGGACCGCTGACTCGCTTTCAATGCTGTCCACCCACCTGTGGCGCAGCCGCAGCTGTGGTCTGTACGGCAGATTTTGCCGCCAAACATGGCCTGAACAATGCGATCACCATCAAGGCGCAATCCATGACAACGGATTTCCCCAGCACCCTTGATGCACATTCACTACGCAAGCTTGTCGGCGTGGATATGGCCAAAGCCGCTGCTGACCAGGTCTTTGAGGAGGCCGGTGTCGGTCCTGAAGACGTCCAGGTTGTTGAACTTCACGACTGCTTCACGGCCAATGAACTGTTGACCTACGAGGCGCTCGGATTGACGCCTGAAGGAACGGCCGAGCAGTTCATCTGGGACGGCGACAACACCTACGGTGGGAAGGTTGTCACCAACCCATCAGGTGGCCTCCTTTCCAAAGGTCATCCTCTCGGCGCAACCGGTCTCGCGCAATGTACGGAACTGGTGTGGCAGCTGCGCGGCGACGCGGGTGACCGACAGGTTGAAGGCGCGACGCACGCGCTCCAACACAACCTTGGCCTCGGTGGTGCCTGTGTAGTGACGATGTACTCTAACGACTAAATTTCCACACTCAAGGCGTGGAACGCATCAAGAAAGCCCGGCAACGACCGGGCTTTCTTGGTCCATGCATTGCGGGAATGCTGACTAGTGCTGGTGGCCTCCAACCGGAGCCGCCAAAGAGGTCGCACTGGATACTTTGGGTTCAGAAGACCAGCCAGCCGCAAGACTCGCCCGCTCCTCTTCCCTGACATGCCGGAATGTCATGGTGCCAAACAACATTTCATCCCAGCTTTGACGCCCCCAGCGGACATTTCTTGAGGGATCCGGGTTTGCCGGGTTCAGTGCGGTATTGTCCCAGGTCATACTGAAAGTGACTTTGGTGCCCTCTGGAATGAATTTGGGCTCCACCAGCTTGTATTGGGTCTGCCAGTTGAAGTCATAGTTGGGTACCGAGAGCAACACTTCCGTTGAACCATCCGGGTAGACAGCATCAAAACGCGCCGATCGACCCCGATAGTGGGCATGCGGCAGCATGGCATAGAGGAGTGAATCGCGCTTGAAGGTATGTTGGGCCGTTTCAGTGTGGTTCGGTGTGTTTGCCGGAATGTTGATCCTGAGATTGATCATCACCGTTCCAGACATTTTGTGGAGCGGTGGTTCCTTGTGAAAGTAGAGTCCCAGTCGTGACTTGTCGGTCGTGGCACGCCCGTAGGGCGTATAGTGCATCTGGAAATTGAACACCGACCCGGCAGGCAGCAGGACACCTGTGTTCTCCGGCATGATTGTGGCCATCGCGCCTGGTACGTAACCCCCAAACCCCCCGCTGGCCGCCAGTGCGCGGCTTCCAAAACCAGTTGCCTCGCCACCGGATGGCGGTACGACGCGTGTAATCACATGGTGAACCGCTGACCGATCACCAGGTACAAGCTCCGCCGCCCGAACCCAGACATCCTCCGCCAGAGAATTTCTCGCTTTCAGATACTGGTAATCAACCACACCCGTCGGTGGAACATCGTACGCCGGCACATCAATGACGACATCAGGCTCCCCCAACTGCCACGTCGGCGCTTTGCCAACGATACTGACAAGGGGATCGTCGCCCTCACCTCTGTGAGCACCCGCTTCGATCCAGCGGACCAGAGTTCGTGTTTCCTCGATAGACATCGACCGATCGTTCGCAAACTGCCCGACATGAGGATCTGCATGCCAGGGTGGCATGCGTTTGGTTCGGACCACTTCGCGAATCATTGGCGCGAACCCATGCACCATTTCATAACTATCCATCGCCCACGGCCCGATACCACCGGGTCGATGACAACCGGCACACTTGTCTGCCAGCAAGGGGGCGATATCTTCAGAGTACGAGATTTCGGTCGCCGGCTTCTCTGCACGATCAAAGTTGATAATGCATCCCGGCGATTCGGTGCTCGCAACCTCTGGGGTCTCGCCTCTGAGTACCGCGGTGATTGCAACCGAAAGATAGTGTGTTTCCGCTTTGGCACGTTGACGTTCATAGGTCTGCCGATCATCAACAGCACCACGATATTGCAGCGTCCAGTCTGACGTCCTGACCAACAATACCTCACTGGTGCGATCAAGCCCCAGCGAGGAACCAATCAGCTGTGTCTCATCCATCAGAACCGGTACGTCGTACTCAAAGTCCTGCACTTCCCGCGCAACTGTCTTCCGACGGTCCTGCTGGTTGCTATTGATGGCGACAAACAGCACGCCCTGTCCATCGAACTGATCCTGTAGCTTGAGATAAGCCTGCATTGCACCCCGCACCAACGGACATCCATTGCCCTGGACCATAATGGCGATAGCCTTTTGGTCTGTGTGGTAATGCAGTTCGAATGCTTCCCCCGCATGGTCCAGGAGCTTGAAGTTACCGACCCGATCACCCGGTGTGAGTGCATGTACTGAACCGGTGGCAGGCAAGAGACACGCAATCAACCAACCGATGCACCGGCTAACGCTCACTGAACTCAGAATCATCTTGGCTCCCTAATAGGTCTCACCGATGAGGTCATCACTGTCTCATGCGACACTAGGACACCCGCGAGTTACAAAAGCAGTGAAAGATCGACACCTGTTGAAACCGCCATAGAGGAAACGCCTGCTTTCACCATCCGGCGTTCACGGGCTTCAAACCTGTCGAGTCTCGTCTCCGCCAGATCAAGACCCGCCTCAAGATAGGCCTGGGTGGAGTCGCCCAGGTCCTCTGCGACTTCCAGAGAGACATCCCTGACGGAACGACCCACCGCCGCAATCCCACCGGCAGCGCCTGCCGTCAGCTCGCCAGCAGGGGCAAGAAATTGCCTGTCGATTGAATCCTGAAGCATCGCCATTGGCAGTTCGATCGGTCATATCCGATCCTTGTTCACCAGTCCACATTGGAGATGAGTTTCCGGCCCAGGGCAGTGAATGTCAAAGGGGCAGCGAGGACAGAACGCTATCTTTTCTGCCCCTCGCGCCCCGTGTTCGGAAACGTACCGAAGACCCCGTTTTCTGGAGTAATCCGATATACTCGGGACCAGACCATGCGACACCAGACACCGTTCAGGAGATTGTCGATGTCACTGTCAGAACCACCATCATCAGGTAGATCGTCAGCCATACTGCCCGCGCCTTCCCGGGCGACAACAGCCAATCGTTCTGCTGGTGCGCTTTCTGGCAATAGCCCCGTTCCCGCAGTCCGCTATGAACACATCGAAGTCACACCGCTGACCCCCTCGATCGGCGCGGTTGTGACCGGCAAACAACTCCGTTCGATTGATGCAGCTACATTCGAGGAGATACACGCTGCCTGGCTTCGCCACCTTGTCCTTTTTTTCCCGGATCAGGCGCTCACACCCGCCGAACATCTGGCTTTCAGCGAGCGATTTGGCACGCCCCACGTGCACCCTGCCGCACCCTACGCCGATGACAATCCGGCGATCATGGTGATCCATACAGACGCTGATTCGAAGCGTAACAACGGTGGAGGCTGGCATACCGATGTTTCTGCTGATGAGCAGCCTCCGAAAGCGACTCTCGTCCATCTGCATCAACTGCCATCTCAGGGTGGCGATACCCTGTTCACCAACATGTATGAGGTCCTGGCAACGCTCTCACCCGCGTTACAGGCGTTTCTAACCCGGCTCAATGCAGAACACGTAGCGAATTACAGTGGTTTCTATGGCGACCATGCGCCCCAGCGTGCATCCCCAAAATGCATCCATCCGATGGTCCGAACCCATCCCGAAACCGGCCGTAATGCACTGTACGTCAATCCCGGGTTTACCCGCAGAATCTGTGAGCTGTCAGATTCTGAGAGCGCGGCTTTGTTGAAGATGTTGTTTGAACATGCCACTCATCCCAGATTCCAGTGTCGGTACCAATGGAGCCGGAACGCGCTCGCACTATGGGACAACCGATGTACGTGGCATCAGGCGGTGTGGGATTACTACCCGGAAACACGCAGTGGGCTGCGAGTCAGCATTGTGGGAGACCGTCCGACCTATCGCGCGGACGCAGTAGGCACAGACGGAAAAAAAGCGTATCAAAACGGCGTTAAAGGTGTCGCATGAGAATCGAGCGTCTCCCCAAGAACCCCATAATCACACCAGCATCGTCTCCAAGCCTGGGTGACAATATCAACGGACCCTCGCTGATCCGTGTACCAGGCTGGGTAGAGGATCCCCTTGGCCGTTATTACCTCTATTTCGCACACCATAAGGGAAAACACATCCGTCTCGCGTACGCAGATGATATCGCGGGTCCCTGGACGATCCACGAGCCTGGCGTTTTAAACCTCAGCGAGTCGCATTTCCCCGAGTCCATCAATGTTTCAACGCTCCCCCGGGCCTGGCAGGACCGGCTGGCAGCCATGAAAACAGAAGATGATGATCCATTGTATTGCCATGTTGCATCGCCGGACGTCCTTGTCGATGACGCCGCCAGGCAGATCCGGATGTACTACCACGGCCTTGCGGCCAACGCTCGTCAGGTTTCCAGGGTTGCGTTGTCGTCAGACGGTCTTTCCTTCAATGCCCAGCCGAGCATCATCGTACCGCGCCCCTACCTTCGTGTTTTCGAGTATCAGGGCTTTCACTATGGCCTGGCTATGCCGGGCACCATGTATCGGTCTCTCGATGGCATCGTTGACTGGGAGGAAGGTCCGTCCCTGTTTAACGACGACATGCGCCATTCAGCGGTCACGCTTCACGATGATCGACTGTACGTATTCTGGACCGAAGTCGGAGACGCCCCGGAGCACATTCTGTTGTCGACCATCGATATCAGCGCCGACTGGAGTGGGTGGCGCGCAACCAACCCATTGGACGTGCTCGTCCCCGAAAACGAATGGGAAGGGGCGCACCTGCCTGCTGAACCTTCTGTCCGGGGTGCAATCAGCAGCGCGGTGAATCAGCTTCGGGACCCCTGCGTGTTCGTCGAGGGCCATCGCACATGGCTGCTGTACGCGATCGCGGGTGAGTCAGGTATTGCGATCGCCGAAATAGCGCAATAGCGCTATCGCTCCAACGTAAACGACGGGTGAGTAGCGCCCGAATATCTTGTTTTGCCTATCGTTCATCATCGATTCAGTTACGACGTCAGAGACTGATCCTGCGCATTCCGCGTCCAAGATGGAGATGTACGATGACAACACTGAATCAAACAATCGTGACTGCTCGGATAAAACACTTCCTGCAGATGACTTTCGTCGCTGCGCTGATGGGGTTGCTCACCATGCATACGGCGATCGCAGGCCAGACTGTGGATCGAATTCTATTTGCTCACATGATTGACGACTGGTCCATGCTCGACAAACGTCGGGTCGTTTTACACTGGTCGCCCGCCCATCACTATATTGTTCACCTGAAGAAGAGTTGTGACCGTTTGAGCGCGTCCGGCCTGCACTACGCGATTGGCGTTTCATCAACGCACAATACCATCAGACCTGGATTCGATCGTATTGTCGTGGATGGGACATGGTGCACAATCGATTCAATCGAACGTGTGAACAGCATTGAGTTGAGGACCCTCCGGAACCCCTCGGTCACAAAAATCGCTTCCGGTACCTTCGTCAGTTCCTGACCAACGGGCACAATGTCGATATTCTTTACATGGACGGAGGCAACAAACTCCGCCCAAAGTAGAGTATTCTTTTACTTCAATATGATACGACCATGGGCATGAAACTTGCGCTTCTCACTGTGTCTTAAAAAAAAAGACTTAACACAGGAATTTTCATGTTGAAGAAAATCGCGCTTTCCCTGACGTTGATTGGTCTTTTCAGTGCACCCATGGCGTACGCCGCCACCTGGAACCTGGAAACCGTTTTCAATGGCACCGACGGCAATTTCGGTGCATCCACATTCCATACCGCAAGTGCCAACACACCTGATGAACGGCGCTGATGCCGGTGACATCACCACCGCGGTATCTGGGACCTACAATGATGTGACTGGCGTCCTCGATGTGACTGTCAACGTCATGGATACCAAAGACAACGATGGCACCTTGAACCTTCGAGGTTTCATGATCTTTGATAGCAACGGCTGGTTGTCGACCCCTGGTCCTGGTGGAATCGGTCCCGGACCTCGAGGAACAATCCTGGCGGCAGACTTTGAGCCGGATAGCGTGTTGAGCCTGACCGACACACAGTTCCTATTCATGAACAACTCACACACGTTGTGTTGTGCCTCCGCCAATGGAAATTCTGTCCCTGGCAACGCACCAAACTCATAGGTTGTGGAGTCCGGAATCGGATATCTCACACTATGGGGAGCGAATGGAGCAGTGTTCGATCCAGCATCCAGACTAGTATGTTTTGGAGGCCCCACGCTGGGAATGGATCTTCGCCTGACCTTCTCTGAAGCGCCACCAATTCCAGTACCAGCGACCGTCCTGCTGGTTCTTCCTGGACTGTTCGCCATACGATGGCTCAGCGCTCGCAAATCAACGACATAGCAACAGCGCTAGTATCGTCAAGAAGCCCGGCTCGCCGAGCTTTTTTGTGGGTTCCCAAAACAAGGAACCAGTCTGGACTTTACGTTGCCAGTCAACGACCATTGGGCCTTCAGAATTGATGACCACGAAACGGAGCTGACGTGACCTACAACAACATAACCTATGAGACAGACGACCGCTTAGCGTTAATAACGCTGAACCGTCCCGAGAAACTCAATCCTCTCAGTCATGCACTGCGAGGAGAAGTTTACGACGCCATGAAAGAAGCTGAACACGACAAGAACATTGGCGTGATCATCCTCAAAGCAAATGGTCGTGCGTTCTCCGCCGGTTACGATCTCGCACCACAACCCGAAGAAAGCGAATATGTCAGTCCGAGATCGGGCATGCCTGATACAGGCTCCATGCATCCCCAGCACTACGACTGGTCTCGCCATGCCCTGATGGGGCACTGGATGATCTGGGAACTGGCCAAACCGGTGATCTGTCAGATCCATGGCTATTGCCTGGCCGGTGCAACGGAACTGTCTTCCATGTGCGACATACGGATTGTGGCCCGCGACGCCCGAGTGGGCTACCCACCCGTTCGAGCGATGGGAACGATGGATATGATGTGGGCGCCCTGGTATCTGCCAATGGCTAAGGCTCACGAGTTCGCCTATACCGGCGACTGGTTCTCTGGTGAAGAAATGGCCCGTCTTGGCTGGGCCAACTATGCAGTCGACAAAGAGGACCTGGATGAGTTCACGATCAAATTCGCACGCCGCATGGGGCACATCGACAACGATCAGTTGAACTACAACAAGCGCGCAGTCAAACGTCAGTATGAAGTCATGGGACTACGAACTGGTTTGTTTGTAGGTACCGACGTTGAAGCAATGTCCAAACATCGCCCGGCAGCCGGAGACTTCGGCCGCAAGGTCAGAGAAGAAGGTTTGAAAGCGGCCCTCGAGTGGCGGGACGGTCCGTTCAATGACTTCCGTGGTGAACGGGATAGCGCACCGAAAAACCGACCTCTTGCCGGAGAGAGTGGTAAGGCCAACGAAGGACCAGGAAAAGACGGATACGGGACCACCTGAAGCGAAAAGCATCAGGTCAAAAATGGGGCAGGTTTACCTGCCTTTTTTTGACCTCTATATTGAGTCGCAGAACCCGAGCCCCTCAATCTTCTAACAATTCAGGCAGGTCGCGAAAGTACTCAAGGGCTTCAGGATTCGCGAGCGCATCCGTATTTTTGACGGGCTGATCATGCACCACGTTGCGGACCGCAAGTTCCACAATTTTCCCGCTGATGGTCCGAGGAATATCGGGCACCTGAATCACAAACCGTGGAACATGCCTCGGCGTTGTTTCAGCGCGGATCGCGGATCTGATTGTACCGATGAGCTCATCGTCCAGTATCAGGTCCGGCTGCAGAACCACGAACAACACAACGCGAACATCGTCCTGCCAATCCTGGCCGATACAAAGACAATCAACAACCTCCGCTAGTTTCTCAACCTGACGATAGATCTCCGCAGTGCCAATTCTTACGCCCCCCGGATTCAGTACCGCGTCAGACCGACCGTGAATGATAACCCCACCTGTGGTCGTCATCTCGCCATAGTCACCATGTGCCCAGGTATTCGGGAACCTGTCGAAATACGCATCGTGGAACTTGCTGCCATCCTCATCCTGCCAGAAACCTATTGGCATGGATGGGAATGGGGTTCGACACACCAGTTCACCTTTTCCTTCCACCAACTCGGCGCCATCATCATCAAAGAATGCGACATCCATACCAAGTCCAAGACACTGCAATTCACCTTCACGTACAGGCAATACAGGGTTCCCAAGGGTGAAGCAGGAAACGATATCGGTACCGCCCGATATGGATGACAGACAGACTGACGACTTCACACTGTCGTACACATATCGAAATGATTCACTGGATAACGGTGATCCCGTAGACAGAATCGCGCGAAGGCTCGCAAGTTTGTGCGATGTCCTCGGAATTGCACCGGTTTTCTGGAGCGCACTGATGTACTTCGCACTGGTACCAAAAACGGTAATACCCTCTTCATCGATCATGTCCATCATTGCGGCATCACCCGGATGGAACGGCGATCCGTCATACAGCACCAGGGTTGCTCCGGACGCGAGTCCGGATACCAACCAGTTCCACATCATCCATCCACAGGTTGTGAAATAGAACAACGTATCCGATCGGTTCAGATTAACGTGCAATTGGTGCTCTTTGAGATGCTGGAGCAACGTACCACCCGCCCCATGAAGGATGCATTTCGGAACACCCGTAGTACCCGAGGAATACATGATGTACAGGGGATGATTAAAGGGTAGCGAAGCAAATTCGGGATCCTGAAGACCACGAGTCACGTCATCCCATGAACTGACCTCTGCGTCCACGTCGAAGTGGTCGAAACCCGCAACCGGCACTTGAATAACATGCCTGATAGACGTCACACGGGCACAGACCTCTCTGACGACCGGACCGCTGTTGATGGTTTTACCGTTGTAAAAATATCCATCACACGCAATCAGCACAGTCGGCTCAATCTGTCCGAAGCGATCGTAAACGCCATTCACACCGAAATCCGGTGAACAGGATGACCAGATGGCACCGACACTGGTGGCAGCCAGCATCCCCACAATTGTCTGAGCCACGTTAGGCATGAAGGCTGCAACCCGATCGCCTTCGCCGACGCCTTTTGAGGATAGGAAAGCGGCAACGGCTCCTACCTGCCAGCGAAGTTCCCAGTACGTCAGTGTATACCTCTGACCATTCTCCAGTCGGGATACGATCGCCAGTTGTTCATCATCGAACCGCAGCAGGTTCTGCGCAAAATTAAGGTGGCTGTCCGCAAAAAAGGTTGCGCTAGGCATCTCGTGCTGACGCCCCAGAACCTCGCCCTGTCGCTCTCCTTCTACACCACAGAAGTCCCAGATCAGTTCCCAAAACGCTGCAGGGTGACTGACAGACCATTGGTGCAACGATGTGTAATCAGGTAGTGGATTGCCACAGATATGCTCGGCTCGTTCACGAAAACGCGTCATCGCGGCATTTGCAACCTGTTCGTCGCTGGGTTCCCACAACGTTTGAGATGGATCAGACATCCAGTTAGCGCCCCGACGTACCCTCGCTGTCCACCGTACACTGAGCGGGACCGATGTGCTCTTCAATTACCTTGAGCAGGGCGTCAGTCTGATACGGCTTCTTCAACAATGGGGCGCCAGTCGGGATGTTGGCGTTGGTGAGAGAATCACCAACGAAACCACTGGTAAACAGCAGAGGAATCTCCGGTCTGATGAGCGTGATCTGGCTTGCTGCCTCCGAGCCACTCGTCACTGGCATGACCACATCAAGAAATATCAGATCGATATCATCGTGTCGATGGCACATTTCAACGGTTTCCTTTCCATTGCGACACACCAGGACCCGATAGGACGCCTGTTCCAGTATTTTCACAACCACATCAGGCACAAGCTCATCATCTTCCGCGATAAGCACGATTCGTTGGCTTGTTCGAATGAAGTGTCGTTCATCCGGGACTGTGTCCCGGTTCCACGCTGGTTCATCACGCCGGGACACCATCTTGCGGGTCATTTCGCTTGCACGCCGAGCTTCCTGCTCGACCTGAGGCAGGTAAAGCTTGACCCGACCAGGATCTTCGCTCAGTCGGCCCAGTTGAACGTTCTTCATAATCGACATAAGTCGACTATTGAATTCCTGGACATAGAGATCCACGATCTCAAGACCACTCTGGCTTGTCGGTTCTGAATTTTCGGTCACCGTTGCGAGTGTCGGACTGGCCGCAAGTGGTGTGGCTTCAGTGGAATCCTGTCCCGAAGCCGATGCAACGCCAATACTCG
>MDTB01012915.1_pt1 | contig 11182 bp, 10 predicted proteins | sample 811161 | NCBI WGS metagenome assembly MDTB01 (sample SAMN05326650, study PRJNA326480) | marine metagenome | isolation source: seawater | place: Mediterranean Sea | collected 2009
ATAGATTGTGCGAATGGTGCAGGCTATAAATCTGGACCAAAATTATTAAAATCTTTAAAAGCAAAAGTTGTAACTGTAGGCATTAGTCCAAATGGAAAAAATATAAATAAAAAATGTGGATCAACATTTCCAAAAAAAATTCAATTAGCAGTAAAAAAACATAGGGCACATTTAGGAATTTCATTAGATGGAGATGCGGATAGAGTTATTATGTGTGATGAAAAAGGTAAGATTATTGATGGAGACCAAATTATAGCCGCACTTGCTAGAAGATGGAAAAATAAAAAAATGCTTCGTGGAGGTGTAGTTGGTACATTAATGTCAAATTATGGCATAGAAAAGTTTTTTAAAACGAATAAAATTAGATTTTTGAGATCTAATGTAGGTGATAGATATGTTAAAGAAAAAATGCAAAAATTTAATTTTAATTTAGGAGGAGAACAATCTGGCCATATTATTTTAGGCAAATTTGCTACAACAGGTGATGGATTACTAGTGGCCCTAGAAGTTTTATTTTCTTTAAGAAAAGGTAAAAAAGCAAGCAAATTTTTAAATGTATTTGATAAGATTCCTCAAATTTTAAAAAATATTATTGTAAAAGATAAGAATATAATTAACAAATCTAATGTAAAAAAAGCAATTAAGACTGCTAACAATATGATTAAAGGCCAGGGAAGAATGTTAGTGCGTAAATCTGGCACTGAGCCTAAAATAAGAATTATGGGAGAAAGTAAAAATAAAAAATTATTAATTAATTGCATTAATATAATTGAAAAAAGCATTAAATAGTGTGACACCTAAGTCAAAAATTCTAATTATTGCTGGATCTGACTCCTCAGGAGGTGCGGGAATTCAAGCAGATATTAAAACTATTACTGCTTTAGGCTCTTATGCCATGACTGCAATTACTGCTGTTACAGTTCAAAATACAACAGGAGTTTCTTCAATAGTTTCAATAAGTCCAAAAAAAATCTCAGAACAAATTGAATTTACCTGTAAAGATATAAAGCCTGATGCAATAAAAATTGGAATGCTACATTCTTCAAGAGTTATCGATCAAGTAATTTTGTCTTTAGAAAAAATTAAAATTAAGAAAATAATATTAGATCCAGTAATGGTTGCAAAAGGGGGTGCAAAATTGATAAACAAGAAAGCCATTCAGATCATGAAAAAAAGATTAATGAAAAAGGTTAGTCTAATTACACCTAATATCCCAGAAGCAGAAATATTAACAGATACTAAAATAAAAAATACCAAAGATATGATTAATTCAGCTCGTCGATTAATAAAATTAGGTGCAAAAAACGTTTTTATAAAAGGTGGACACATTAACTCCAAAGTAGTTGAGGATGTTTTTATAAATAAAAATCAGATAAAGATTATTAAAAATAATAAAATTACAACTATGAATACACATGGCACTGGATGCACTCTATCTAGCGCTATAACAGCATTTTTTTCATGTGGAAAACCTTTAAAGAAATCTTGTGAGTTAGCATCCAAGTATGTACACCAAGCTATAGGATCTAACCTTAATTATGGTAAAGGCCATGGTCCAATTAACCATTTAAATTCGTTTGAAATAAAAAAAATATTTAAATAATGAAAAATGTAGTTGTAGTAGGTTCACAGTGGGGCGATGAGGGTAAAGGTAAAATTGTAGACTGGTTATCAGAAGAAGCAGATGTTGTAATTCGCTTTCAAGGAGGGCATAACGCTGGACATACTCTAGTTATAGACGGGGTTACATATAAATTAAGACTTCTTCCTTCTGGGATAGTTAGAAAAGATAAAATATCAATCATAGGCAATGGTGTCGTGGTCGATCCTTGGGCCTTGTTAGAAGAAATAGAAGAGATAAAGTTAAAAGGAGTTGATGTTAATACTAATAATTTTATTATATCAGAGTCTGCTAATCTTATTTTACCATTTCATAGAGAAATGGATGAAATTAGAGAAGATGCAGCAGGTAAAAGCAAAATAGGAACTACAAGACGTGGCATAGGCCCAGCATATGAGGATAAAGTTGGAAGAAGATCTATCCGAGTAATGGATTTGGTATCAGAAACTAATTTAGATCATAGACTAGAAACTGTTTTACTGCATCACAATGCAATTAGAAAAGGTTTGGGGAAAAAGATATATGAAAAAGATATTCTAAAAAAAGAATTATTAAAAATTGCCCCACAAATTTTAAAATATTCTCAACCTGTTTGGCTTAGAATTGATGAATTTAAAAAGCAAAAAAAAAAAATACTATTCGAAGGAGCGCAGGGAGTTTTACTAGATGTGGATCATGGAACCTATCCTTTTGTTACATCGTCTAATACAGTTGCATCAAGTGCATCAACAGGAACTGGTTGTGGTCCAAATTCAATCAATTATGTTTTAGGAATTACCAAAGCTTATACTACTAGAGTTGGAGAAGGGCCTTTTCCTACTGAACTATTAGATAAAATTGGCAAAACACTGGGGGAAAGAGGAAAAGAATTTGGAACAGTCACCAGCAGAAAAAGAAGATGTGGTTGGTTTGACGGTGTACTTGTAAGACAAACAATTAAGATATCTGGAATAGATGGAATAGCTTTAACCAAATTAGACGTGTTAGATGATTTAGATGAAATTAAAATTTGTGTTCAATACGAGTTGAATGGAAAAAAAATAGATTACTTACCAGCTGCAGTAGAGGACCAACTTAAGATTAAACCTATTTACAAAACGTTTGTTGGCTGGAAATCTCCAACCAATGGAATTAAAAATATGAAAGATTTGCCTGAGAACGCAAAAAAATATGTATATGCAATTGAGGATTTTATTGGTTCTAAAATCTCAAGTATTTCAACTAGCCCTGAGAGAGAAGATACTATTTTATTAGAAAATCCTTTTGAAATTTAATTTGAAGGTAATAAATTTTTTGATTTTGCAGAATTTAACATGTGTTTTTGAATCTTCTCAAAAGCTCTATTTTCGATTTGTCTTATTCTTTCTCTGCTTATTTTATATTTTTTGCTAAGATCTTCTAATGTAGTTTGTTCATCGTTGAGTTTTCGGGCATATAGAATTTCTTTTTCTCTCTCATTTAATATTTTTAGAGATTCTGATAGTAAGCTTTTTCTTTGTTCCATTTCTTCATTTTGAGCAAATTTTAATTCTTGATCTAGTTCATTGTCAGTAAGCCAATCTTGCCACTCATCTCCATCTTCACCTATTGGAGAATTTAGAGAATGTTCTTTTCCAGAAAGCCTTCTATTCATTGATTGAACTTCTTTTTCATCGACATTAAGTTTATTGGCTATTTCGGTGACATGCTCTTTTCTTAAGTCACCTTCAGAGGTTGGAGCTATTTGATTTTTAATTTTTTTTAAATTAAAAAAAAGTTTTTTTTGTGCTGTAGTTGTTCCAATTTTAACTAAGCTCCAAGATCTTAAAACGTATTCTTGTATTGATGCTTTTATCCACCACATAGCGTAAGTGGCTAATCTAAAACCTTTCTCAGGTTCAAATTTTTTTACAGCTTGCATTAATCCAATATTACCTTCAGAAATCATTTCATTTACAGGCAAACCGTAACCTTTATATCCCATAGCAATTTTTGCAACTAATCTTAAGTGACTTGTCACTAATTTTTCAGCAGCTTTCAAATTTCCAGTTGCTTTCCAATTTTTAGCTAACATATATTCTTCCTCACTATCTAGCATCGGAAATTTTTTTATTTGCTCAAGGTAAGCTGAAAGACCACTCTCATTAGATAGCGCAGGTATATTTTTTTTCTCTCGAATATTCATCATGTGTTATTTAATAAATTAAAATATTATTTCAATGGTTTATTTACTTATAATTCTCAACCTTTTTAATATATTTTCAAGATCTTGTGGCAAAAATGAGGAAAATGATATCTCTTTTTTAGTTATAGGGTGAAAAAAGCCTAAAGATTTTGCGTGTAAAAATTGTCTGTCTAAATTTATTATTAATTTTTCAAGTATATGGTCAATATTTTTAAATTTTTTAAATTTTTTTTTATATTTTTTATCTCCTAAAATATTATTTCCCTTATAACTCATGTGTACTCTAATTTGATGTGTTCTTCCTGTCTTAAGTTTACACTCAACTAAACTTAATGTTGGTGTTTTGTCATTTTCAAAAACTTCTAAAGTTTCATAATTTGTAATTGCTTTTTTTCCTTTTAAGGAACTTACTTCCATCAATTGTCTATTTCTAGAACTTCTAGTAATCAAAGTAGCTATCTGTCCCTTTGAGGGTCTCAGTTTACCCCAAATTAATAATTGATATACTCTTGATATTGTATGTTTATTAAATTGGATTGATAAATTTTCATGAGCTTCATTATTTTTTGCAACCACAACAAGCCCCGATGTTCCTTTGTCAATTCTGTGAACTATTCCTGGTCGTAGTTCGTCTCCAATACTTGATAGACCATCACCACAATGGTTCATTAAGGCATTTACAATTGTTTTGTCATAATTTCCCGCACCTGGATGCATAATAATTCCTGCAGGTTTATTAATTATTAATATATCTTTATCCTCGTAGATCACATTTAATTTAAAATTATAAGGTTTTAGTGAAGCTTTTTTTGGCTTTGGGATTTCAAGGATAATTTTGTCTCCAGAAGTAATTTTTTTAGATGGATTTATAACTATCTTATTATTTAATTTTAATTTTTTATCTAATATTAAATTTTTAATTCTAGTTCTACTAATCAAACTTTCTTTTTTATTAATAAAAACGTCTACTCTGAGGTTATTTTCTTCTGGTTGAACTATTAAGTTAATGCTTTTTATCATAAATTATATTAATAAGAGTATATGCGCTTGTAGCTCAACTGGATAGAGCGCTCGACTTCGGATCGAGAGGTTCTGGGTTCAACTCCTAGCAGGCGCACCATTATTCACCAATATTTATTAAAGATCCCTTTTTTCTAGCTTGTGCAAAAGAATAATAAAATATGGAGATAGCTAAGACAAGATAAACTATATTTAAGTAAAACGCCATAATGATATTATTAAAATCAAAAGTTTGATTTATAAGTATATTTCTAGCTTCTTCAAAAATATAAACCAAAGGAAGACCAAAAGCTATAGACTGAAAGATTTCAGGCAATGTTTCTATTGGATAATAAACGCATCCAAAAGGAGCTAATAAAAATAAAGTAGACCAGGAAATATTTTCAAAAGATGGACCAAATCTTAATAGTCCTGCAGATACTAGCAATCCCAACGTAATTCCAAAAATATATAGACTTAAAAAAAGAAAAAATAGAGGTAAACCAAGATTTAATAGAGATATTCCAAAAAGTGGCGAGGTTAGAAGAATAGCAGGAACCAACCCAATTAATGCTCTAATCAATGCAGTAAAAACTAATGAAGATATTATTTCACTTAATTTCATCGGTGCAATAAATAAATTAGTGAAGTTTCTGCTCCAAATTTCCTCTAAGAATAAAATATTAAAACCAATACTTGTTCTGAATAAAAAATCATAAAGAATTGCGCAAGAAAGTATTACACCTACGGCTCCACTATAGTAGGAACTGTGAGAAGCAAAAAAATTTGAGATAAATCCCCACAAGGTAATTTGTATTGATGGCCAATATATTAGATCTAATATTCTTGGAAAAGATTGTGTAATTAAAAAAAAATGTCTCAAAAAAAGACCGTAAATTCTACTAAAATTCATTTTTACCTCTTGTAAGTTTTAAAAAAACTTCTTCTAAATTTTGTCTTCCATGTTTTTTTATTAATTCATCAGGTTTACCTTTATCTATTATAACACCATCTTTCATCATTAATATTGAAGAACATAATCTTTTAACTTCATTCATATTATGAGATGCAAGTAGAATAGACATATTATTTTCTTTCTTATAATTTTCTAAGAAAGTTCTTATAAAATCACCAGTTTCAGGATCTAAAGATGCTGTTGGCTCATCTAATAATAGTACTTTTGGATCATTAATTAATGCTTTGGCTAAGCTAACTCTATTTTTCTGTCCTGAAGATAGTTCTCCAGTAATTTTATCTAATAGATTTTTCAACCTTAATTCATTTGTAAGTTTTTCTATTTTATCATTTAAATTTTCTACACTATATAATTTTCCATAAACAATTAAATTTTGTTTTACAGATAGTTTTTTTGGCAACTCAATATAGGGGGATATAAAATTCATTTTATGTAAAAGAGATATTCTATGACTTTCGATATTCATTCCGTTAATTAAGACTTGACCATTTGTCGGTTTTAGGAGACCAAGTATCATTGCAATAGTAGTTGTCTTTCCACAACCATTAGGACCAAGCAAACCAATTATTTCATTTTCACTAACTTTAAAATTAATTTTTCTTACAGCTTTTTTTTGTCCGTAGGATTTTGATAGATTTATAACTTCAATTGAATTCGGCATTATATTTAAAATTTTGAAGCTCTTTTTAGCCTATCATTAATTGATTGTCCAATTCCGATGTTTCTTATCTTTTCTACTGCAATTAATTTATATCCATTGTTTTTAATTTTTCTTAAAAGTGAATACAAATTTTTTGCTGCTTCTCTTAGGTTATTTTTTTTACTTAAATAAAAATAATTAGGTTGAGAATTTTTTCTTTTATTTAATAAAATATATGCTTCATTTTTTTTTGGTCTATTAACATTCATTCTTAAAGGAATTCCAGGAGAGTAATGTAAGCGAGATTGTCCTGGAGCAATTTTTTTTTTAGGATTTATATTAATCTTAACTTTTGTACCTAAAGTTTTATTTATTTTTGAGACCTCTAAACCTCCTAGTCTAAGTACTATAGGCTTATCTCTTAAATCTATTATAGTTGACTCAATGCCAATATTACATTTTCCACCCTCTAAAATATATTTAATCCTATGTCCAAAATCCTCTTTAACATCTAAAGTCTTAACTGCACTTAGTCTTTTACTAATATTTGCACTAGGAGCTGCTATTGGATAATCTAGTTCTTTTAACAACTTTCTAAAAATTCGATGTCTAGGAAATCTTACGCCTAAATTTTTTTGTTTGTTTGTAACTAATTTTGATATTTTTGAATTTTTTTTTAAATTCAAAATATAAGTTATTGGTCCTGGTGAAAATTTTTTATAAAGTTTATTAAAATTAGTATTAGTTAAACAATCTTTTTTTAAATCTTTAATATTAGAATAATGGACTATCAGAGGATTAGATTTTGGCCTTTTCTTTAATGTAAATATCTTTTTAACAGCAGAATCCGAGTAAGCATTTGCAGCTAAACCATAAACTGTCTCGGTTGGGACCGCAATACAACTATTTTTATCAAGGTATTTTTTAGCTTTTTTGATATTTGATTGATTAAATTTCATGTATTAATAGTTACTATTATATGAAAGATAAAAATTTACCAGACGATAATAATTATAAATCACTTGAAGAATTAACTAATGATGCAAATAATATTATTGAATTATTGGAGGGCGAAAAAGATCTTCAAAAATCTATAGATAAATATCAGAAACTAATAAAATTAAATAATATAATAGAAAGAAAATTTCAAAGAAATTCTAAAGAAATAAATGAAGAAACAAGAAGAAAGATACAAGAAATAATTAATAAAAAAAAATGAAAAATAAACTTATCAAGATTGCAAAAGATACAAACTCATTTTTGAAAATTTTTATTAAGAAACAAAAAAAGACAGACTTAATCTCACCTATGAATTATGGCTTGTTTTCTGGAGGAAAAAAAATTAGATCAAAGATTCTTGTTGATGTTGGAGTTATGTTTAAAGTTAATTACAAAACTTTAATCTCAATAGGAGCAGCAGTAGAGTGCATACATGCTTATTCTTTGATACACGATGATCTTCCTTGCATGGATAACGATAATTTAAGAAGAGGCAAACCTTCTACTCATATTAAATATGGAGAATCTACAGCAGTTTTAGCAGGCAATTCACTTTTAACAATGGCTTTTGAAATTTTAAGCGACTCAACTTTGAACATAAGTGAAAAAGCTAAAATTCAATTAATTAGTAAACTTGCTCAATGTTCGGGGCATTTAGGCATAGCTGGAGGACAATTTTTGGATTTAAACTATGAACATAAAAAAGTTTCAAAATTAAAAATAATAGAGATGGAGGTTAAAAAAACAGGAAAACTTTTTAGTTTTTGTTGCATGGTTCCTTTGATTATTGCAAATAAAAAAAAAAAATTAATAGAAACTTTTGAAAAAATTGGTTCAGATATTGGTTTGTTATTTCAAATAGCTGATGATATGATAGATTTAAAAGGTGTATCAAAAATAGTAGGAAAAAAAACAAAAAAAGATGAAAAAAAAGGAAAAGCTACGCTTATAAGTTTACTAGGTCATAAAAATGCTATTAAATATAGTTACAAAATAAAATCAAAAATAATAGGTAATTTAAAAAAATATGGATCTAATTCTAAAGATATTGAAGAAACCTTAAACTATATTTTAAAAAGAAGCCAATGAGTCAAAATTATAAATATTTAAAAGAAATAAATTTTCCATCTGATATTAAAAAACTTTCAGAAGATAAATTGCAATATTTATCAGATGAGGTCAGACATGAAATGATAAGTGCCGTATCCGAAACTGGTGGACATTTAGGAGCTGGCTTAGGTGTTGTAGAATTAACGGTTGCATTACATTACGTGTTTGATACGCCAAATGATAAATTGATTTGGGATGTTGGTCATCAAACTTATCCACATAAAATCTTAACAGGAAGAAAAGATAAAATAAGAACTTTACGGCAAGGTCAAGGTTTGTCAGGATTTACAAAAAGAACTGAGAGTGAATATGATCCATTTGGTGCCGCACATAGTTCTACATCCATTTCAGCAGCGCTTGGTGTTGCTCAAGCAAATAAACTATCTAACAAATCAAACAATGTTGTTGCTGTGATAGGCGACGGAGCAATAAGCGCTGGTATGGCTTATGAAGCTATGAATAATGCGGGAGCTTCTAATACAAAAATGATAGTTATTTTAAATGATAACGATATGTCTATAGCTAAACCTGTAGGGGCTATGAGAACATATCTTGCAAAGCTGTTATCAGGAAAGATTTATTTTAGTTTGAGAGAAACAGTTAAATTAATTGTTTCAGCTTTTTCGAAAAGATTTAGTGCCAAAGCTGGAAAAGCAGAAGATTTTTTAAGATCAGCAGTAACAGGTGGTACACTTTTCAATTCTTTAGGATTTTATTATGTAGGTCCAATAGATGGTCATGATTTAAATGTTCTTTTGCCAATATTGAAAAACGCTAAAGACTCCAAACATGAAGGACCTATTATGATTCATATAAAAACACAAAAAGGAAAAGGTTATTCTTACGCAGAAAAAGCAAGCGATCATTATCACGGTGTTTCAAAATTTAATGTTGAAACTGGAGAACAAATTAAAAGTAGTACAAATTTACCAGCTTATACAAAAATTTTTGCTAATACTCTTATCAAGCATGCTGAAAGGGATAGTAAAATTGTAGGTATTACTGCAGCAATGCCAGGAGGAACTGGAATGGATATTTTTGCAAAACAATTTCCTAAAAGGATGTTTGATGTAGGCATAGCTGAACAGCATGCTGTTACATTTGCAGCTGGCTTAGCTACTGAAGGATACAAACCTTTTGCTGCAATTTATTCTACATTTCTACAAAGAGCTTATGATCAAGTAGTACATGATATTGCTATCCAAAGTTTACCAGTTAGATTCGCAATAGACAGAGCAGGCTTGGTTGGAGCAGATGGTCCAACACATGCTGGATCATTTGATATTACATATTTATCAACTCTACCTAATTTTATTGTTATGGCAGCAAGCAATGAAGCAGAACTAGTTAAGATGATCAATACTTCAATAGATATTAACGATAAACCCTGTGCTTTTAGATATCCTAGGGGAACTGGGCTTGGTTTAGAATTGCCATCAATAGATGAAAAAATTGAGATAGGTAAAGGAAAAATAATTTTAGAAGGAAAAAAATTAGCTATTTTAAGTTTTGGAACAAGACTTAATGAATGTTTAATGGCGGCAGAGAGTTTAAAGAAAAAAGGAATAAACATTACTATAGTAGATGCAAGATTTGTTAAACCTTTAGATGAAAATTTAATATGGCAAATTGCTACTGACCATGAAGCATTAATTACTATTGAAGAAGGCTCTATTGGTGGATTTGGTTCTCATGTAGCAAATTTTTTGTCTGAAAAAAACTTATTGGACAAAGGTTTAAAATTTAGATCTATGATATTACCTGATAAATTTATTGATCAAGACAAGCCAGAGTTGATGTACAAAATAGCAGGTTTAGACTCTCAGTCTATTCATGATAAAGTTTTAGACTTATTAAATTCAAATATTATTTTGCAAAAAACAAAAGCAGATCATTAACCACATTGAGCTTTATTCATCAAGTAGTGGTCTAGTATAACACAATTTAACATTGCCTCTCCAATTGGAACAGCTCGAATGCCGACACATGGATCATGCCTTCCCTTAACTGAGATAGTTGTATTTTTTCCAAATTTATCGATAGTTTTTCTACTATTTAAAATAGATGAAGTTGGTTTAACCGCAAATGAAACAATTATTTCCTGTCCGGTTGAAATTCCCCCAAGTATTCCTCCTGAGTTATTAGAGTCAAATTTTATTTTTTTTCCTTTTTGAGAAATTTCATCTGAATTTTGTTCACCTGTTAACTGAGCAGAATTCATTCCCGAACCTATATTAACACCCTTTACAGCATTAATACTCATCATTGCAGCAGCAATATCCATATCTAGTTTAGAGTAAATAGGAGCACCCAGACCTATAGGAATTCCTCTAGCTCTAATTTCTATAACAGCACCACAAGAAGAGCCTGATTTTCTAATTTGTAATAAATATTTTTCCCATAGTTTTATAATTGATTTGTCAGCACAGAAAAAAGGATTTTTTCTAATAGTTTGGTCTTTCCATTTTTTAGTATCAGACCCAAGTATACCTAATTGTGTAACAGCACCTATAACTTTGTATTTTTTTCCAATTTTATTTTCTAAAACTTTTTTTGCTATTGCACCGGCTGCTACTCTCGCAGCTGTTTCTCTAGCTGATGATCTTCCGCCACCTCTATAATCTCTAATTCCATATTTTTTAAAATATGTAAAATCTGCATGCCCAGGTCTAA
>MDTB01089432.1_pt1 | contig 11182 bp, 19 predicted proteins | sample 811161 | NCBI WGS metagenome assembly MDTB01 (sample SAMN05326650, study PRJNA326480) | marine metagenome | isolation source: seawater | place: Mediterranean Sea | collected 2009
GAGATCACATTGGCTAATGTAGTCAATGGAGTTATCAATGCCTCTTCAGTCACAGCCACTACAGTACAAGGTACTACATCAGTTAAGACACCTCTCATTGAGTTTACTGATGGAGATGATGCGATTGCTATTGCTGATGGCGGGCTAGTTACAATAGCTAATGTTACAGCTATTGGTGGTACAACAGCAGGCACTGGTGCATTTTCAAATTTATCATCTGATACAATTGCTCATTCAGTACAAGCAGTTACGGCTGATGGAGCTCTTGATTTAACTAAAACTGTCCATACACTGTCTGGGGCTTCTGCCACATGTCAGACTACTCTAGCAAATGGTACTATCACAGGACAAATAAAGTATATTATTTCAATAGATGTGACAAATACTGTTGATGTTGACTTTGCTACTAGCCTCGGAGCTGGAGCAACATATACATTTCATGAAGCTGGTACATGTATTCAATGTCTTTGGACTGGAGCAGCATGGACAATATTAACTGTACATAGTAATTTTGCACAACAGAATGTATCTGGTTCAACTGGTAGAATTATAATGGAAGATCAGACTGGAAATATAATACTAGATAGAACAACATCTGGCGGAGCTGATGCTGGAGATGAGTTGTTACAGGAAGGTAATCTGGGGGTTACTATTACATAATTATGAAATTGATGATGGACGTTTTGAATGAAGATAATTTTCTTCTGTATGCTGCAAAACATTATGATAACCCTCAATGTAGTTCTACTGAAGAGTTTTATGATGATTTAAAGAAGTTCAAGTATATAAAGAGATTGTTTAATAAATATGCTGAGACTGGTGAGTTGAAAGAAAGACTCATCTTAAATCACATAATAGTATTGACCAATGTGTTTTCACCTCAGCCTGCAGTAAAGCTGCTTTTTTTCAGATTAGAAGATTATTTACACTATCTCAAGCCATTCTTACTACTTACTGGATGTTTGCCTGAGAGAGTTATATTAAATGGTGAGATCATACACACAAGTCATATAAATATGGATATGAACATAGTTAACAAGTTAAGAGATATCTAATGGCTAGCACTGGTGCAGTTGACATATTTTTAGTATATCAGTTTCTAAAGAGACTGGCACAGCCTTTTACTAGTTGGGATGCATACAAAGAGGGAGTGATTGATAGAGAGGGCAATATCATAACACCAAAGAACAAACGTACACAACAACAGGTACGATCATTTAAGGTGTTTGATGTTATGATATTGAAACTTAAAAGGTTACTTGCAAAGGTACCTGGAGGAAAAACAAGAATAGCAAGCTATGCAGCCGCTTTGTGGCTGATCCGTGAATACAATGAGCAGAAGTCTGAGGAGCAGATACTTACAGAAGATGTTGACTATCTTAAATATGTCAATGACATCCGTAATGAGAGGTTCCAAAAGTTCAGACGTTTTATTGAGGATGCGCCTGCAAATGCAACTGGTGCATCTGTGGTAGGAACAGGAGATTCTGGAGTGAGCTGGCTTAACAGAAAACAGAAGAGAAAGTTGGTTCGAAGACACGGTATCTCCTGATTGTAAACTATATAAGGAGAAGACAATGGATTGGATCAAAGATCGTATTGCCGAAAGAACAACCTGGGATGGAGTTTCTTTAATGGCAATAGGTTTGATTTTCTTATTCCTTAGTCCTTGGGCACATTATGCTGCATATGCAGCTATTGGATGGGGCTTCTGGACTATGGTAACAAAAGAAGACTAATCTATAATACCTTTTGCTATGAAATGAAACAATTTGTAGAAAAGGAGAAGATCAATAATGGATACTGCCACTACATTTGATGCCATAGGGGCTCTATGGCCGATATTGGTAGCCTTTGTGGGTCTTGTAATAGTACTCTCGCAGACGTATTATGCGGTTAAAACATTAGAAGATAAGGTGCGTACATTATTTGACCTATTCAACAAAATGCAAGATGATTTAAAAAATTTGAAACAAAAGTAACCCTAACAGACGGCAGCTTTATGGCTGCCGTTTTTTTAGAAAGGATGCGATATGTGTAACAACGATGAATGTATGAATCCAGAATGTGAATGTATGAATCCAGAATGTGATTGTGATCCATGTCTCTGTACTGAGAATGATCCTTGTGGCCATTGCGTATCAATACCAGAGTAATAAATGGGATTGAAACTTGCAGCCTTGATGGCAGCAATAATGATAGCACTAGGAGGAGTTGGGTATTGGTACTATACTGATACACAAAAGAAACTAGCTATACTCCATGAAAACAATGCTAAGTTAGAAACTGCCACCAAAATACAAACCGAAACTATCAATAAGATGCAAGCAGATGTTAAGCTCGCTAGCCAGCTTGCAGTCGAAGCTCAAAAAGAACTTCAAGTAGCTAGACAACAGATAGAATCAGTACGAAATAAGTTTAACAAACAATCAAAGTTACTTGGTAACAGAGATATTGGTAAACTAGCAACTCATAAACCTAAACCAATCAAGAAGATAATCGACAAAGGGACTAAAAACGTATTACGATGTTTTGAGATTCTAAGTGGTCAACCGTTGACGGAGAAAGAACAAAATGCTGAGAAGAAGAGTCAGCTTAACAATAGCTGCCCTAGCGTTGCTAACCCTAACCGTAGGATGCAGTAGCGTAAAGCCATTGGAGATATTGATATCTCCTGTTAAGCAAGTCAATTTAACATTACCTAAAGTGGATCCTCTTATCTTGGAGCAACTTGAATGGTGGATTATTAATAAAGATAATGCAGCTGATGTATTCAAAGAGCTTGAGAAAAAAGGCTATGATGAAGTGATATTTGGTGTAACAGACAAAGGCTATGAGATAATGTCTGTCAACAATGCAAAGATATTGTCATTAGTCCAACAACAAAGAGCTATAATCTATGCTTATGAGAAATATCATGCAGCACAGAAACAAGAAATAAATAGACATAACAGCGAACAAAAACAAGCTGAAACGGAAAGAAAAGAGCATGAGTCAAAAGCAACCGGGATGGCGGGATTTGTTCGAACATTTGGATTCGGAGACCTTAAAGCTAAAACAACAGGAGTACAATAGATACTACTTTGCAGTCATATCAGCATTAGCATATAAAGATCCTGGATGCACAAAGAAGCATTGGGATAAGCTAGGTTATGTATGTGCATTCTATGATCAAGAAGGTGCTCAATGTTATGTACTAGAGAATAAAGACCACATTGTTGTGGCTTTTAGAGGAACAGAACCTAAAGAGTGGAGCGATATAAAAGCTGATATGTCTTTTCGTAAGACTTGGCATAGAGGTCATGGTAGAGTTCATAGAGGGTTTATGATTGAGGTATGGAAGCTAGCTGATTGTCTAGCTCCACATATATTCAAGACAGAAAAACAAGTTTATATCACAGGTCACAGTCTAGGTGGCGCAATGGCCACACTATACTCTCAACTATGCCGTCCTAACGGTTCTCCTATAGTATATACATATGGAGCTCCTAGATCTGGAGATAGTAAGTTTGTTAAGAACTTCAAAGGCAGATTACACAGAATGAGAAACAACAATGACCTAGTGCCTACAGTTCCTCCAGCATGGATAGGATTCAACCATGTAGGAGAGGTAACGTATATAAACCATTATGGTTACATTAGAAACTATACATGGTGGCAGAAGTTCAAAGATCATTGCAGAGGACATATGTCAGCATGGAAGAAACTTGAGTTTTTTGATGGTCTGAGAGATCATTCAATGGATAAATATTGTAAAGCACTCTATAATAATTGGATGGAAAAGCCTAAAGAACTAGGTGGACCATCAGGACCTGAGCCTACACGATTTGGTACATGGGAAAATAAAGGAAGGGAGATAGACTTCTAATGCCTGCAATTCACAGAGATACAGATGGAAGAAGTTGTGGTGCAACGACAACAGTCAATGGTCAGAGTTCTGTGTTTGCAAATGCCTTATTGGTAGCTGTTAACGAAGATCCTAACACTCATGGTGGTGGAGGTCTAATTGCAGATTGTAATCAAGTCTTCTGTGAGGGTAAACTAGTAGTAAATCATTCACCAGATAATGCAGCTGCAGACAGTATCTGTCCAATACCTCCACATTGCAATCCAGCTACTGCTGCTGGCTCTAGTGACGTATTTGTGGCTGACTGATATGTGGACCTGGTTAATAATGTCGATAGCAGGATCTATCATTGGATCAGCATCTGATAGCTGGTTCAGAGATACAAAGTTAGGTGTATGGTTCTATGCTAAGGTAGATCAATTGTATACATGGGCTGCTAATAGATACGGACTAAAGCTGATAACTGATGAAGAGAAGAGAATGGCAAAGTTTCCACAATTAAAAGCCAGACTAGATAAGTTAGAAGCAGAGCTTAAGGAAATAAGAGACAATGGAACCTATTGAAATAATAGTTAAACGTCTCGATGTTGCAATAGAGAAACTAACTGACGTCAGTAATGAGGTCAAACAAGTCTTAGTTATACATGAAACTAAGCTAACACAACAAGAAGAGAAAAACAAACAACAATACGATCAAGTAGAAAAACTACATAAACGTATTGGTGATTTGCGAGATGAGGTTATGGATAGACTCAATAGCCTCGAACGATGGAGATGGGTCTTGCTTGGTGGTGCTATCGTCCTAGGTATGGGAGTTGGTAGTGCGGACATTGTTAAGATTTTTGCAGGATAGACGGAATTCGTCTTATTATGAATTGGGTAAATGGATGTTCAGAGCATACATAGTTTGGAGTATATGCGCTGACATATTTTTGATAGGTGGTATATTATGGTTAATACTATAGATTATGGAACAATAAATGGTACAAAAGTTGGGTGGTTGTTTGAAGAGTTTTGCGACTTAGATGTTGAACAACTACAATATGACTTAGATAATATGTATGATAATCTTCCTTGGTTTGATTTCCAAGATGCAGATGATTCAGATAGTGAGGTAGCTCTTGCATGGAAAGATGCTGCTGATAACAGACAAGAAGACAGATACAAAGGTGCTACTAGAGGTAAGAGAGCTCGACTAAGAGACATTCCTTACCATCACAGACAAGGCACATATTACCAAGAAGTAAAAGACAAGTACAAATTGATAGGTGGTACCTATGCTAGAATGGAACCTCGTAGTTGTTACAACTGGCATACTGATAAAGCTATTGGTTTTCAAATACCTGTCATTACCAATGATGATTGCTCATTCATATTCAAGATGGATGACAATAGATCCTGGGCATTCACTCCAGAGCCAGGCAAAGGATACTTAGTGAACAATCTTGTACGTCATACATTCATTAATGGTGGTGATGTACCAAGATACTATCTTTTACAGATATTGAATCCAAATGCACTAAGAGATCCAGAATACAAACCATACTTAAAAACATCAGGTTTCACTCTCAGAGATTATATTCTTAGTAGAGATTACGTTTAGTTGTTGACCTAACCCGCAGTTTACTTGATACTTTAACAATGGAACACATTGATCGTAAATATGCACTAATGCTGTCTAATCGTCTTCGTAACTGGAAGGTGCAAGACTCTAAGTTTAACTTCTCGTGTCCTTACTGTGGAGACAGTCAGAGGAACAAGTTTAAGGCTAGAGGATACTTGTTACCTAAGAAAGGATCTCTATTCTACTACTGTCATAACTGTGGTAAGAATAAAGATTTCAAAGGATTTTTATACGATCAGGACATAACATTATATAGAGAATATCGACTAGAAAAATTAGGTGACCACGACAGAATTCTCGACGTTCATGCGGATCTCGAGAAACCAAAACCCATAAGTAGTTCTACTGAACAAACTTCTTCAGTACCAGGACCTGGTCAGAAGAACAGTCCGCTGAGTAAGTTGAAGAAGGTTAGCCAATTAAACTGGGATCATCCAGTTAAACAATATATTACACAACGCAAGATACCTAATCCGTATCATGCTAAACTATACTATTGCCAAAAGTTCCAGTTTTGGGTCAATCAACTCGTGCCTGGTAAGTTTGGTAAGGGAACCAAGGATGAACCTAGACTTATCATACCACTACTTGATAAAAAAGGCCGGATGTTTGGCTTTCAAGGTCGAAGTTTATCACCAGAGAGTACACTTAGATACATTACCATAATGCTTGGGCCACACCCAAAGCTATTTGGGTTGGATACTGTCAATGATTCTAAGTTAGTATATGTTATGGAAGGTCCTTTTGATAGTATGTTTATACACAATGCTATAGCATTGGCTGGGTCAGATGGACATTTATCATTTGGCAACTATGTTATGGTTTATGATAATGAGCCACGAAGTGTGCAGATAGTGAGAAAGATGGACAAGTCTATTGGGATGAACCGCAAGATAGTAGTGTGGCCATCTACATTAGAACATAAAGATGTAAACGATATGGTTATGAGTGGAATGAGGATAGCAGATATAAAGATGATAATTGATGAGAATACTTATGAAGGACTGTCAGCTAAGATGGCACTCCAACATTGGCAAAAAGTATGAATGGTAGCGTTAAGTTAGTGAGCCACTCTGGAGCTATTGGTCCAGAGATGCAAATGACAGATATTATTGCTTATTGTGCTAGAGTGTCTAATCCTGGAAACCAGGATAATAAAGATACTGCTGATAAGCTGCTGAAGTATTTGGTTAAGCACAAGCATTGGAGTCCATTTGAGATGGTCAATGTTTGTATGGAAATAGAAACTACAAGAGATATAGGGAGACAAATACTTAGACACAGATCATTTAGCTTTCAGGAATTTAGTCAGAGATATGCTGATCCAACACAAGAACTAGAGTTTGTGATGAGAGATGCAAGACTACAAGATGATAAGAATAGACAGAATAGCTTAGAACTGAGTTCAGAGAATCCACATCACAATGACCTTATATCTGAATGGGAATCCCATCAAGAAAAGATCATTAACTATGCAAATGCATTTTATGTGTGGGCTATACAGAATGGTATTGCTAAGGAACAAGCCAGAGCTATCCTACCTGAAGGTCTAACAATGAGTAGAATGTATATGAATGGTACTGTGAGGTCATGGATTCATTATCTTGAGTTAAGATTGGATCCTGGTACACAGAAGGAACACAGACAAATAGCTCAGTTATGTGCATTGGAGTTGGCTAAGGTATTTCCTATGATAAAGGAGATGGTGTGAGATACTTACACAGAGGTAAACCAATTACAGAACTGACAGATGATCAGTTAAGGAAAGCGATGGAAAAGCATATGAGAAAAGATCCTGAATGGGATGGTGATGTTATGGCTTACATGGCTCTTGTTGCTGAATACAATAAAAGATACGATGAACGAGAACGTCAATACAAATTAGGAGAAGATAGTAAATGAGCAACCACCTACCAACTCAGTACCAAGAGTACATTCATTTAAGTAGATACTCACGTTGGCTAGAAGACGAAGGACGGAGAGAGTCCTGGGAAGAAACAGTAACAAGATATTATGATTTCTTTGAAGAGCATTTAGAAGAACAACATGGATTCAAGCTCAACGGAGAACGTAAAGAGTTAGAAGAAGCTACACTTAACTTAGAAGTAATGCCTTCTATGCGTTCTATTATGACAGCTGGACCAGCATTGAAGAGAGACAATATTGCTGGATACAATTGTTCATATATTGCTATTGATCGTATCACAGCTTTTGATGAAGTATTATATATCCTAATGAATGGTACTGGTGTAGGATTTAGTGTAGAGAGACAACACGTACAACAACTTCCAACTGTTGCTGATGAGTTCCATCCTAGTGATACGTGCATCAAGGTTGCTGACTCACGTACTGGTTGGGCAAAGTCATTGAAAGAGCTAATTGCTAATCTATATGCTGGTATGATTCCAACTTGGGATACTTCTAGTGTAAGACCAGCTGGAGCTGTATTGAAGACATTTGGTGGTAGAAGCTCTGGACCAGAGCCATTAGTTGACTTGTTTAAATTTTGTGTAAGTAAGTTTAAAGGTGCAGCTGGACGTAAGCTGTCATCATTAGAGTGTCATGATTTAGTATGTAAAATAGCTGAAATTGTAGTAGTAGGAGGAGTAAGAAGAAGTGCACTTATATCATTATCCAACTTATCAGACGATAGAATGCGAGCTGCAAAAGCTGGCTCTTGGTGGGAAAACGAAGCTCAAAGAGCCTTATCCAATAACTCTGCATGCTACACTGAAAAGCCAGACATTGGGGTCTTCATGGACGAATGGAAATCCTTATACGACTCAAAGAGTGGAGAACGAGGCATCTTCAACAGAGAGTCAGCTAAGATGCAAGTCGAAAGGTTCGGTCGAAGAAACCCTAACCATGATTTTGGAACAAATCCATGCTCTGAGATTATCCTTAGAAACAATGAGTTCTGCAATCTCACAGAAGTCGTCGTCAGACCAACCGATAGTGAAAATGACCTCGCTAGAAAGGTTAGATTGGCCTCGATCTTGGGTACATGGCAATCAACCCTCACAAACTTTAAATACATCTCGAAAAGATGGAAAGTCAATTGTGAAGAGGAAAGGCTACTCGGAGTTAGCCTAACAGGTATAATGGATTCCACACTAACAAATGGAAAGGATAATGGACTTGAAGAAAGGTTGGAAAGACTTAGAGACGTTGCGGTCGAGACTAATAAACTTCATGCTGAAGCTATTGGCATACCTCAGTCTGCTGCTGTTACTTGCGTTAAACCTTCTGGAACTGTCTCTCAGCTTGTCGATAGCGCCTCTGGCATTCATGCGAGACATAACCCGTACTACATTAGAACGGTTAGAGCAGATAAGAAAGACCCGCTTGCCAAGGCTATGGTAGAGGCTCAGTTTCCTGTTGAAGATGATGTAATGAAACCAGAGCACACATATGTGTTCAGCTTTCCTATGAAAGCAGATCCTGGTGCTGTATTTCGTACAGACATGACAGCTATCGAACAACTAGAACTGTGGTTGAAGTATCAAATGCATTGGTGTGAGCATAAGCCATCTGTCACTATAACAGTAAAAGAACATGAGTGGATGGAAGTTGGTGCTTGGGTATATTCTAACTGGGATTGGATGTCTGGTGTGAGCTTTCTACCATTCTCTGATCACACATACAGACAAGCTCCATACCAAGATTGTACTAAAGAAGAGTATGAAGAGTTCAAGACTAAGATGCCAGAGGCAGTCAATTGGGCTGAACTACTAGCACAGTTTGAAACTACAGATATGACAGAAGGAGCTCAAGAGTTGGCTTGTGTGGCTGGCAACTGTGAGATTTGATTTATCTATATAATCTTATGGAAGAAGAAGATTTAGCTACAGAGCACTGTATAGAATGTGGTGCTGAATTTAGTGTCATTGGACACAATGAAGAAGTAGTAGACCTGCTCCCAACACATTGTCCGTATTGTGGAGCAGAACTACCTCAGTATGAAGAGTATGATGAATATGGAGAAGACGAGTAACATTGCAGGAATAGATTATTCTACCACATCTCCTTCTATATGTGTTAAAGTAGGTGACAGTTGGGACATTCATTTCCTCACATTAAAAAAGACACTAGCAGATGAGTATTGGCATCAGCCATTCTTATTCTTTGGTCATTCACTACCCAACATACCAATAACAATTTCAAGATACAAATACATCTCATCCTGGGCTATGGATGTCATAAAGAGCTATGATGTGAATGCTGTAATATTAGAAGATTATGCATATGCAGCTACTGGTAGAGTATTCAATATAGGTGAGAACACTGGTATACTAAAGTATAGACTGTTACACAAAGACATACCATTCTATGAAGTACCTCCTACAGTAATAAAGAAATATGCTACAGGTAAAGGTAATGCTAAGAAAGAGATGATGCTATCTAACTTCATTACAACTACTGGTGTAAACATACATGATGTTATGAATTATGCTGGAGACAATCCAATCAGTGATATAGTTGATAGTTTCTTTATCTGTGAGTATGCAATAAACAACCCAGATGAGATTGACTGTCCAATAATACAAGGCTTGCTATGAAGACAATATTCATATTCTTATTACTATCAACAGACATTGATATGACATTAGATGCAACAGCTGTATATGGTCTACAAACACTAGAACAATGTAACTTTATCTTAGAAACAGTCAAAGGAGAGTTCAACGCAACAGATGGGTACTGTTACGATGACACAACTGGAGACATACATACAAAGTTTGGAAACTCATGAATCAACAAGACTGCTACCTACATCTGAACTATAGACCTTATGTGAACATTTGTCGTGAATGGATGCAGATGAAGAAACAACAAGCAGTCGATAAATGGGAGCAGTATGGAAACGACATACAATTTAGAGCAGTACGCTCAGGTCCAGTATACGACTGGTGCAAACAATTCGAAGAAGACGTTGATCTTCCTGAAAGGGACACGGATTGGCAATTCATCAGGTTTGGACCCGAAAGTTCTGTACCAATACATAGAGATCCTAAGTCGTTAGCTTGGATAGCAGTCACTGTGAAAGGTCATCAACCACTAGAGTTCTATAATATGGATAAAGAGAAACAGTTTCAGATATACTATGACTTTGCTCTAGTGAATAGTAAAGTACCACACTATGTGGATGTGAAAGGTAAAGAGAGAATACTACTACGTAAGATATTCACAAAGACTACTTACGATACTCTCTTCCAGTCTTTGAATTGTGTCCTCTCACCTCTGAAGTCTATCTGACCTAAGATAGCTTTAGCATACAATTGCATTTTACGTTTTTGATTATTGGTCTTATGCCACAGTATACGAGATGATGTAAACTCTGTGGCACCCTTGATGTGTACCTGATTAGTAGAATATACCAACTCTTGATTCTGTTTGGGTGGAGGATCTCTCTTCTCAATAAATGTAGCACTATCGCTTAGATGATCAAACCATTGGATCCAATCATACTCCATAGCAACACGACGACCATCTACTGGACTGTATGACATATCAATCATACTATCTTTCTGATACTTGATGAGATCTTGAACTATCACACTGTCATATCCAAATGTCTTATTCACTAACCAATAGAAGTGTTCCTTATTGTCTAGTATGTGCATGAACAACACATCCTCTGGTTCTATATTCATCTCTCTACCATTGAACTCAAATGGTACATATTCTTCTTGATATCGTGTATCTAGCAA
>MDTB01151880.1_pt1 | contig 11182 bp, 5 predicted proteins | sample 811161 | NCBI WGS metagenome assembly MDTB01 (sample SAMN05326650, study PRJNA326480) | marine metagenome | isolation source: seawater | place: Mediterranean Sea | collected 2009
ATGTGTAGGCACAGTAGCTGAAGGATTGATTATAGTTCCTGTAGCTCTATAAAAGTTTCCTGCTTCTGTAAATACAATATCCCCTGCACTCAGTGATGTTCTAGTAGCATACTCTTTTGCAAATTTATTTATAACATCAGTAAAAGTTACTATAGGATTACCTACAGAATTTGTTCCAACAGATAATACTTTTCCAGAAGCAACATGAGCATTGCTATTATTTGGGTCTACTAATTGATAAATATCTCCTACTGTTACTCCAGAAGTGCTTGTAACTTTCATTTCTACATCTGAACGAGTATCGCAAAGTAAAGCAGATTCTAAAAAAGAACTTAGGTCTATTTCGTTTAATTTTAAACCTTTACCATATCTACTTGTGGTTAAGTAGTCAAGAGTTTGCATAGCAGGATTAATTGAGGCTCTTCTGTCGCTACCCTTTCCATCTATTTTAAATTTATGGCTTGATAAACAAGGAGTGAAAAAAGGAGTATCTAAAGTTATTATATCCGTTCCAGTACTAAAAGCTTCTATTTCTCTAGACTCTCCAGTACTTAAATTTGTTAGTACTGCTCCTCTTTGTGCAAAAGTGTTAGAAAAACCGAAAGAATTATTAACAACATGTGTTTGTTGTAATTCATTTTGTGTAGCATTTTCAATAGCAGAAATGCCTGTAAAGTCTAAGTCATAAGCGTTTAAGAGTTTAATTGACTGATTAAAAGTAACGCCACTATATTTTGTATTTGGAAAAGTTAAAATATTATCACTACCACTAGTGCTCCATGTTCCCTCTAGTAGTCCATATTTTAATCCTTTAACGCCATCATTTATTGTGGAACTATCATCATACCAATTTGGGTCATAAAACTGTACGAAAGTTTTACCGCTAGTATCTCCTAGTTTTGTTTTTTCTGCATTGTCTATACTTGAAAACTGTAGTTCTCCACTTCCATTTACACCTGCAGTAGCTGCTACTGTGTGGTCTGGAAATGAAATATTGTCTGATTCTTTAACTACTGCATGATTCCATGTTATCATATGCCAGTACTGATTAGAGTCATTTTTTAATCTTAATCTTGTTCTTCCAGGAGTGCCGTCTGTAAATAAAAGACTAGGAGCCTTATCTAATCTGAATTTTTGAAAAGATACATCTCTATTACTTGTAAATAAGTAAGAATCCATTATCTTAAATTTACCACTTGTAAAGTTACCTGTAGTATCTGTGGTCCAATTAGACCCATCTGTACTATACTGAACTGTTACTAAGTCACCTGGTGCAAAGTTAGTTGGACTATCACTACCACCTAAAGCCGCATCTGGTATATAAGTATGGTCATAGTTAAAACATTCCATGACTTTACCTTTCATTACATATTCAATTTCAGGAATATTTGTACTATCTGCGTCTATTTCAAATTTAAAAGCTGAGTATGCGGTGTCTAATAGTCTATGATTAACACTCCAGTAAGGTAAGTTTCCATCGTAGTAATGATTTTGTCTTTTATATCCACCTAAGTCTGCTACTGCAGTAGCTGAGCCGCTTACTGTAACTGTAGGAGCGCTAGTATATCCACTGCCTTGGTTATCAATTCTTATGCTGCGAACTTGTCCTGCATCATCAGTATCATCGCTTCCTAAAACAGCTGTTGCTTGTGCTCCTGAACCGCCACCGCCACTAAAGGATACGGAGGGTGCAGTATTTCCATAACCACTACCTTTGTTTATAACTCTAACTCCTAATACCTTACTATTTGCAATAGCGGGCTCTAGCAACATTCCTGCTGCTCTTTGATTTGGTCTACCCGCTAAAAAATGGGAAGATATAGAATATGGGTGAGTTATATTCCAATTTTCATCGTGCCCAAGTCCTGCTGCTGATGTAGTACCTAAAGCTGGAGAAGTACCTCCTTGTATATTTAAATCGCCAGGAAGCACCCCTACAATAACTACATCTTCTAAGTCTGCTGAAGTCTTTTGTACTTCTGCTAAGTCTGCCGCTGTTAAATTAATTTGAGGGTCTGTTGAAGCATGACCAGCATACCTTTCTCCACTTAGAGTAGAGCCACGAGACATATTACCATAACACTGAAGTTGAGTATTATCTTTGTCAGTACCACTAGTTACATTTCTAACATCAAAATCATTATCATCAGTACAGATTAAAGGAACATCATCTATATAAATATTAAAAAGTCCATGTACTTCTCCCTCACAAATTGCATCTGCTGTATAAATTATTTTTGAGTTATTGTTTAAAGTATCTGCAAATATTGGATTACCATTTATTCTTTGAACTCCATAAACAATAGGTAAATGTTTTCCTTGTAAGTGAACATTTAAATCCACTTCATGTTGCATATCTGTTTGGTATTCTTCTTGATAATACTTTTTACCTCCAAAGAATCCTGCAAAACCACCTCTCTTTTTAGATTTCATTCTAAAGCGAGTTTCTTGAGTTTGATAATTTGCTATTGCTGAAAGCGAAGTTTCTGAATGTAAGAATCCTAAGTCACCTGCGTATTCTCTTCTGTGTGCTGACTCTGGCTGAGGAGCACCCCTACCGTTCAAAGCTCTATGAGTTTCATCAGTTGTCATTCTACCCTGAATAGAAGCAAAATCTCCCCAATGACTTGTAAGTGTCCAATTTACTTTACTTCCTGTTAAAGTTTCATTAATATCAACAGAGGCTATTATTCCTTTAAATACTGTGACTGTTGCATTTCCTATAATTGCTCCAGTCTCTGGTTCTATAAATATTTTATCTATAGTTACTTCTCTATTAACAAAGTCTGGGCTAGAAGCTATTACTCCTGCTACGCTAGTTACTCTGTCTCGAGTGATACCTTTTAGTTCTTCTGAATCAAGTTCTATTGTGAAGCTAGTTGAAGATACCGCTGCTAGTGTGGAATCGTCGTCGTCAGTACCTGTTCTTGAAAATTTTATAACGGTGTTGTTTGTTGTAAAAGAATTAATTACAAAAGTTTTAGTAGTACTACTGTAAGTAATTTTTATTTGGTCGCCTTCTCTAAAGCCTTGTTCTACAAAGTCTAATATTTCTCCATTGTGTGTTGTTGAAGAAGGGGTGAATGTTCCTTCTGAGCCCGAAACAGTTATAGCACCATTCAAAGTTATTTTAGCAGATATATTTTCTCCTGCTAAAGTTAACTTCATGGAGGTTGCTCTGGCTTGTGTAGTTTCGGAGTATGTTCCAATAGATAAAATTCTATTGGCTCTATAGGTATTACCATCATAGACTATGTCTGTTGCTCCATCTGTATAGTACGCATACCTATTAGTGTTTGTTCTATAAGCACTATCTAATGAATCAAAAGGTCTCTCGAACTTTATTAAGTGCGCATAAACAAAATCGTCATTAGAGACGAGTGCAGTTTTAATACTGGAATTGATATTTCTTTCTGTCATGTTATGGTTGTGCTTCTTCTAGGTTTAGTGAAAATTGATATAAATTGTTTGTTTGTAATCTATACTCCATAACATCTGAAGTAAGTATTACTCGGAAAGTAGGAGTATAGTCTAGTGTAGAATCATTAGAAACGCTTTTTTCTATTGAAGGAGTTACGTAGTATACTCTGTGAGATGAATCTGTAGGTTGATTTCCTGTTAAGTAATCTGTACTAGTAAGTACACGAGTTACTTGATAAACTTTTTTATGATTAGAGTTACTAGAGTCTGTGAAGTTAAACATATCTCCAGGCCTTAAACTGCCTGACGAAACTCCATCTACCATAAAATTAGTTGCTCCTGCAGTTATAGCTCCGTCTACTGCTATTGTGCTTGTTACTGTGCTTCGTGGTGTATTGTATTGAGGAAGTACTATTTCAAAAGGTTTTAATCTTCCTCTTCTTTCTTGTAAAAAAGCATACACAGGTTCAAACTCATCACGAGTCATAGGATTGTAAGTTATTGCTATTCTCCAATTATGTCCTGCAATAGCACGAGTAGTTACTCTTCCACTATTTGTTCTGCTGATTGCAACTGGCTGATTCGATGTGAATTGTACACTAGCAAATCCAGGCCCGGCTGTTCCTGAACCTCCTTTACCTGTTTCTTCTATAGAGTAGTTAGGATCTGGTAACCTATTTGAAAAAGAACTAAATGCTGCCATTAGTATCCGCTCCCTGAACCACCCATTGATTGTGTATCAACTTGCTCTAAGAAATATTCTCCTGTATCATTTGCCGCTTCTCTAATCATTTCTATGATATTTCCTCTTTGCTCTACTAGTAACTCTTGTACGCCTGACGCATCTACTGCATTTATGTTGAAGTTTATATTTTGTTGTCCTTTATTTAATTCATTATTTGGAATTACATCTACTTTTGGAGAGGTTGGTTTTATTACTTCTGGACCTTGTTCTCCTACGAGTATTCCTTCTCCACCTGTGAAGTATCCTTTCTTACCATATGCTCCACCTGTTGGTGTAAAGTTATTTGCACCTGAACCATAACCTCTTTGTCCTCTTAAGTATGCTAATTCTCCTGCGCTTGCTCCTCTTGATACATCTACTTTATTATCTCTTTTGCCCATTGATACTTTTTGTACTTGAGGTTTATCAACACTTGAAGCCCCACCAGAATAAGATGTTTTTGCAATAACAGCTAATTGAGCTGCACCAAGTGCTGCAATGACAGCTGTTTGAGCTGCTGCTATACCTGGTGAGAAGAATGGGTCTTTTACTCCAGACCATACACCCATAATACCTGCTGCAGTGTTTGCAACAGTTACAGCCATTTGCATTTTTTTGTTTTGTTCAAATGCTTTCTTCTTCATGGCTTCTTTTTTGGCTTCCATAGCTTTAATTTTGCCTAAACTTTCTTTTGACTTGCCATCTCTATTCTTTTCTGATTGTATTTGTTTGTCCATTTCGGATATTTGTACTTGTGAGTTTTGTTGCATTATTTGACCAATAGCTGTTAAAGTTGAAGCTACTGCTTGAGCAACTGCTGCTCCTCTTTCCATTGAGTTTGCTGCTTGGTCACCAGTTCTTGCAAAAACTGCTCCAACCTCACCCCAAGCCTCAGATATTACTAAAGCTCCTTGTGCAACTAAAGCTACTAGTTCTCCTTCTGGTCCTAGTTTTTTAAGCTCTTCAGTCATATTGTTAAAAGTGCTTCTTAAAGAATTCATTTGCATTCCAACTGCTAAGTCTTTTCTTTCTTGTGTTTGTGAATCTGTCATTGGCCCTGTTGGGTCTTCTTCACCAAACTGTGCTTTATTAAGTGCTGCGATTCCAGCTTTTGTAGCTGTTCTTGCTGCTAATATACCGTCTACAGTTCCTTTTGTAAAACTTTTGCTAACTGCTGTTGATAAGTCTATTGTTAGAGTATTAGTAATATTTGTTAATATGTCATCATATGCGTTATCTAATATTCTTGCTGCTTCTGTTAAGTTTGATTTTAATCCTGCCTCTAAATCTGTTCCGTCTGCATTTAGCATTGCAGTATCGCCTGTTTCTTTTGCAAGTACGAAAAGTCTTTTTACAAGTAATTTTGACTCGGCATCTATCATTGCTTGTTTAAGTTTTGCTTCTCTTAATGCTATTTCAAACTTTGTAGTTGCTGCGCTTATTTCTACTTCTGCTTGTTCTCTTGGGTTTAGCTCCATTGTTCCTCTTGTTCTTAAAGCATTTAATTTAGCTTGTGATACTACTAAATTTTGAGTTGCATTATTAGCTTCTCTTAGTGCGTTGTTAAGTACTTCTTGAGTTTTAAGTGCTTGTATTTTTAATCTTTCTTCTTTTGTTTGTAAATGTACTTGTTCTTTTATTTCTTCTGTTCTAGCATTATCAAGATTTGCTTGTAATTGTAATAATTCAATTTTTGTTAATCCAAATGTTTGTAATTTTTTTTCAAAAGCTGTATGTTCTTCTTTTGTATTTAATAATTTTGATTCTGCTACTAATTGTTCTGTTATTTCTCTTACTTTCTTTTCTTCAATTCCAAAACTTCTTCCTGTAACTTGTAAAGTTTTTCTAGCAATTTCTGAGTTATTTGCTAATATTTGGTTAGTGTTCTCGTTTATTTTATTTCTAATTTTTGCTCCACCATTTAAAGCTTCGTTTAAGTTTTTATTTTCTGCTGTTAGTTTTTTTGTTTGCATTGCAAGAGCAAGAGTACTTATTTGAAAATCTTTTAATATATCTTTTACAGCTTCCCATGCGTCTTTCTTTAAAAATTCCATAGTAACTCTAGAGCCGTCCTCTAATTGTGTTGTGAATGTTCCCATCTCTTCTGATGTAGTACGAAATAAACCTGAAAAGGCATTATCACCGTCTCTGATAGAAGCTAAAAAAGCTTGATACTCTTCATTACTCATTGAAGTCTTTTTACCAAAAGCATCAATTGCTCCATCTATGGCGTCCATTGACCCAATTATGTCGTCTACTTTTGTTTTTGGTAAAAACTGTGCTTGGAATTTTCCTACTGCTTCATTTGCTCCTGCTAAGGCAGACCCTAAGTTTTCGTATTTCTTTGCAAGATCGTCTGTAAATGAGTTTACTTGATTTATTTTTTGTTGCAATACTTCCATACTTTCGCCTTGAAAGCCCATTTCAGCCCTAGTTCCTTCCATAGCTACAGTAAGATTAAAATATTCTTTTTGTACAGGACCTAGTGTCGACATCCATTCTGGTAATCGACCTATTTGGCTTCTTGTTAGTTCATCAAACTCTTTTCCAAATACACCAGAAAAGTGTGCTATTTTTTGTGCTACTACAGGGTTTAGTCCTTCTTGAAGTTCTTTATATCTATTTAGCTGATTTACATAATTTAATATGTTATCTACTGATTCTGCTGGAAATAAATCTTTTACTATCTCTTCTTTTCCTGCCTGCATTAAACCTATTATAGAATTTGATAAAGCTTCTGAAGTTTGCTCTAATACTTTATTACTTCTGCCACCGCCAAAAGCTTCTAATATTGCTTGGAATCTTTTTGGTATTGTTTTTAAACTTTTTTCATATTCTTTAAATGCTTCTATATTTTCTAAAATTCTTGATGTGGTATCTTCTATGCCTTTATAAAATGCTGTATTAGCTTTAGTAGTTTCAATAAAAGTTGACTCAGTACTTTTCATTCCTTTTAACTGAGCAGCTTGTCGTTTATTCATGTTTTCTAGCTGGTCTGACATTTCTTTTATTGAGTTGTCCATTTTTTTTGCTTCTTCTGAAGCAAATCCCATAGCTTTACCTAGTGCTATTATAAGCGGGGAAAGTAAAGTAATTGCCATCATTACAGGCCCTAAATACGCCATCAATTTATTAAAACCAATACCAAGTGCTGATGTTGAAGCTTTTAGTTTTATTTGCGCTTTCTCTGACTTTGAATATTTATCAACTAGTTTTCCTTTTACTTCTACTTGTTCATCTAGAACATCTGTCATTTCCCTAAAGCCTTCTCTTATGCCTTGAGTTTCCATAGTACCGGCCAAACCTGCAACAGCTCCTGAAACTCTTGCTTGAGAATCAAGTTTTCTTTGTCTTAAGTCTGCTAAACTTCCATCTTTTACTGCTCTGTTTTTATTTTTCTTTAATTGAAGTAGTCTTTGTTCTATTTTTTCTTCTTCCCTAAGCATAGATAACTCATTTTTAATAAGAGTTGCATTATTTCCTTTTGCTTTCGTTTGCGCTTTTTCAAGCACAAGTATTCTTTCTTGTACTTTTTCTGCTCTTTGTGCTGTTCCTAGCTTTGCTTTATCAAGTGCTGTTGTACTTGCACCTGGTGCTTTACTTCTTGATACAAATCTTTCTTCAAGTTGTTGTTGTTTTTTTAATGAAGCTCTTTTATCTCTTAACTGTTTTTGTTCTTCTTTTGCAGCTCTTGTTGTAGTTTCTGTTAAACTATCTGTATAATCTTTTGCTGCTTGGGCTCTTTCTGCAGCTAGTTCAGCTGTATTCTTTGTCATAATTCCTAGAGCTGGTACTGCTTTCTTTAACAATACAAATACTAAAGCTCCAAATACTGCTTGTAATAATATTTTTGATTCTGCTAAAAAGCCTAACAAAGGCCCTAGCACAGAATTGACTACCGATAATCCTTCTTGTGCAATGTCTCCTAAAGCTGCTCCGAGTCTTACATATGGATCTGGTTTTACTTCTTCGGCATACTCTTGGAATTTACGAGTACCTTGTTCTAATATCTCGTTTAAGAAAGCTTGTCTTTTTTCCACCTGTGTTAGTGCGGAAACAACTTTACCATTATTTCTGGCAAACTTTTGTGCTGCTTCGTCAACACGAACAAAAAGACCAATTTCGTCTAGTATTTCTGGTTCAAGTTTAATCGCACCACGAAATATTCTATCCATAGCGTCAGGTAAGTTTCTTCCTAATGAAATGGCCGCTCCTTTTGCAACCATTGTTAGTCCTTCAATCTCTTTTGTACTTAGACCAGCACTAGATGCAAGAGATACTTGTGAAAATGATTGTGCTAAATCAATAGCGAAACCTGAAGCTTCTTGCATATCTTTAGCTAAGTTTTTGATGTATACGCCACCTGTTTTACTTAATATTTCCATTGATTCATTCAATGTATCAATTTGAGCAGACCTTGAAAGCACACCAAAAGCAGCTGTCAAAGCAAAAACGTTAGCAGCTAAAAGAGCGTATGCACGAACTAGTCCGCCTGCTCCGCCTCCATCTGTTGTTTGTTGTAACTTCGAAAAGTTTTTAGTAGTATTGGCAGTCTGTATTACACCCTGTTTTTGGCGGGTGTATGTTTCATTTTGGGTTTTATTATACTTTTTAGTACTATTATCTAGTTTATCGGTTTCTTTAGAAGCTTTCTTTGCTCCATCAGAAACCTTTTTAAGATTTCCCGCTCCGTCAAGGGTAATAGTTAATTTAATATCTTGTGCCATTTACTTTTTCTTTATCTTATCATACTCAGCTTTTATTTTACGCTGAGACTCGGTTACATTATGTGCATCTAAATGCAACAGTAACTCAAATATCCAATCTTTTTCTGCTTCGTTTTCTAGTCCATGTTGTGTATACAAAAATTTTAATAAAGTATAGTCTTTTCCTATAAACCCTATTTCAGGATAAATATTATCTCCTAAAGAATGATAAATATTTATTGCAATATGAACGCTATCTGGGAAATCTTCCAATTCTGGTGGGCATCTTTCCCAGTCTATTTCTTCGCCCGTTTGTTCGACCATACGTAAGTATTGGTCTTTAGTCATGCCTACTGCATCATTCTTCAGATACAGCGTTAGTTTGTCCTTTATTTTCGTTTTGCTGTCTTGAACGAAAGTTTTCTAAGTCAAAGACTACCTCATTGAGCCAGTTATCAAACTCTCCTGAGTTTTCTACTAAAATCAGAGCATTATCTACTGTGTACGCCATTTCTGATTCTAGGTCTTGACCATCTAGATTAACCAATATAAGGTCTTCTAGATATTTTAATTTTAAACCTTTCCAACCTTTTACAGTTGCTTGTGAAAATTCTTTGACGAATTTATCATCGTCCATTACCTCTTCAAAGGCTCTTGTTTTTCTGTTAAATTTATTACTTGTACACTTTTTTCTTAAGCTAAGTAATTCTTTTCGGGATAAGTTTGCTAGTTCGACTTCAAAACCGTCGAGTCCTGGAAACTCAACCCATGCGGTCTTTATATCGACCAATAGATTTTTTAGTTCCATATTTTATATTCTCCTATGAATATTGTGTGATGATATTTGGTACAGTAGTACTATTATCTAAATTTCTAAAATCATAACTTTGTGCAAATGTTTCTCCTGTTTCCATTCTAGCTGTAAAGGTAGCTGGATTAAGATTTAGTTGCAAAAATGGAGTTGCATTTGCAGCATCTCCAACTCGTATTGCTTTTATAGTAATATTACTAGTAGTACTAAAATCATCAAATTGTGTTATATTGTTATCAGTTTGGTATTGTCGAACTGCTCCCGAAATAGTTCGATTGTTTACCGTATAATTAGAGGGTCTCATAATATTACTAGCATTAGTAACATTTAAGCTTTTTTGAAGAGTGCTATAAGCAGTCCAATCTACTTCATTTTCTATAGTAAGAGTTGTAGATATAATATTATTCATATCTAAACTATCTATAGAAACTACTGGATATACTAATAGAGGTGTTCTTGTTGCCGATTCGTTAGCAAGATTGCCTGGAATGGAGTAAGATTCATCTCCAACTCGTTCTAATTTTGTTCCTTCTCCTTGCAATTGTAAAGTGAATTGATTTCTTGGGTTTATATCAAAACTTCCACTTGTAATAACTGCATTCGTTAATTTAAAGACTGCACTTCCTGTTTCTACATACATGTCAAATGATGTTAGTTGACCACTATTTAATTCTGATAGTAAGTCTACGACAGGACTTTCATCTTTTTCTACTGTTAAAGGAACATTAAAACTAAAATCCGCTGGATTTGCTTTTGTGATTGTTGCTCCCTCGAACATTTTTGATTGATTGTGCAAAGTCTTTACTGAGTACGAATCTTGCGCAAATGTTTGAGAAAAAGATATGGCGGTACTCGTATGTATTCTATACTTATTACCGCCATACACTATGTATAGTTTACTCTCACGAAGAAAACTATATGACATTTTACTAGGCGTCTAGTGCTCTAGCACCTGAAGCAGCGTAGCCGCTTTGAGTGTGAGTTGTTGCACCTAAATATTTAACTTCCATTTCATTACCTGTTAAGAGGTCTGAACCATGAGCTGCGAACTCTACTGAAGTTGAGATAAGGTCTGCTACTTCAATAGTTGGTACAGTTAAATGACATCTTGGCATATTAAATTCAACACCTGGTGCTGTAAAGTCATCTGCCTCCATACCTTCATTATCTGTATCAACAGTTCCTGCTACACCCATAAATAACCTCATGTCAAATGTGTTTGTAACTAAGTCTGTCGCGTTAGCTAAGTCAGTTAAAAGTTGGTTTGAACCATTGGATTTTGTGTCAAGGTACATGGTTAAAGAACCACTAATTACCCTAGCACCAGTAAATGAACCAATTGGTTTATCTACTATACCGATAGTTTCTGGTGTTACGTAAGTAACATTGTTTGCTATAGTTATAGACCCGCCAGTGATGTTAATATCATAAGTTCTATTGTCTAAACCATTTGAAGCTGAGCCACCACCTTGTGCGTCTGCATCTAAGTATAAACTTGAAAGTTTATTTCTTAAATAGTCA
>MDTB01168933.1_pt1 | contig 11182 bp, 11 predicted proteins | sample 811161 | NCBI WGS metagenome assembly MDTB01 (sample SAMN05326650, study PRJNA326480) | marine metagenome | isolation source: seawater | place: Mediterranean Sea | collected 2009
GGGTGTATTTTTTGCTACAATATTAAGTTATTTACTTTACCGTCAATCAATAAATACACAAGTTGCTGTCGGGTTAGTTTTAATTGTTATTGGTGTTTCGACTGTTAACCTATTCAAAGAATGGTTATAAAATGCTACGTTGTTATCATGCAATGATCAATGTATCATAACATCAATAAAAGAGGCTTACGTTATCCATGATCAAAGCATTTTGGCTTCAAAAAAAACACCTTCTCTGGTCCTGGGGAGGGTTAATTCTACTAATTATATCCATTTGGATGCAAGTACAAATGGATGTTGCATTAAACATGTGGAATGGACGCTTCTATGATTTATTACAAAATGCTTTAAGCTATCAAAACTCACCTAATGCAGGATTTGATATTTTCTTTAATCAAATTGTTTCTCTCAAGTATACGTTAAGTGGCTTTAAGGCAAAATACCCTCCTTCATTTTTAGAAATCGCAATGCCATATATCTCTTTAGCAATCTTCACAAACTGGTTCACAAGAATCTATGGCTTTAGGTGGAGAGAGGCTCTCACTTTTTATTATGTTGAGGGATGGCGTAATGTTGAGCATGAAATTGAAGGGGCCAGTCAACGAATTCAAGAGGATTGTTATCGCTGGGCCAGAATAATTGAGTCCTTAGGCTTACAGTTTGTTAGAACCATTATGACATTAATTGCGTTTATACCATTGTTGTGGACATTTAGTGCGAAGATTAGCATTGAGTTATTGAAACCAATTGCTGGTTCGTTAGTATGGGTGTCATTAATCTCATCAATTGGTGGTTTAATTGTCAGCTGGTTTGTCGGTTGGCGATTACCTGGACTAGAGTACAACAATCAAAAAGTAGAAGCTGCTTTTAGGAAAGACCTTGTTTTGGGTGAAGATGATAAAAAAAATTATGCTCAACCAGACACTCTGTTATCACTCTTCACAGGAATCAAATTAAACTATTATCGTCTTTTTCTACACTATGGTTATTTTGACTTTTGGGCTACTGGTTATAGTTTATTCATGAATATTGTACCTTTAATACTCATGGGGCCGAGTGTGTTTTCGGGAGCAATAACCTTAGGCGTCCTATTCCAAGTTGCCAATGCTTTTGATCGCGTTCAGAGCGGTTTCTCCATTTTCTTACAAAACTGGGTAACGATTACAGAGTTGCGAAGTATTTGGAAAAGGTTGCACGAATTTGAAGAAAATATTAACCTCTACAATGTAGGCAGTGTGTAACGAATGAAAGCTAATATACTCATATCATTTATTTTATTTTTTGTTGTTTTATTCATCTACCTTGCACATTGGTATGATGAACAATTAATTCAAAAAATCAAATCGCATGAAGCAGATCAAGAAAAAAAAGGGATTTTAAAAAGACATTTTTCTCAAAAAAGAGTACGACGTCGTTCAAAGTAAAAATATGATTAAAGAGGTATCCCTTCTATTGTTATGGCGTATTTCTTGATAAGCTAAACAATCGCCGCGGCTTTGATGCAACCCAAGTTAATAAGTTTCCCAAAATAAAGCCTAATGTACCAACAAGCAACCCTTTTTGGTAGAACAATACTCTCTCGTAAAACGATAGACTTAGCATAAAAGGATATGGCAAATGGAAGACTGTTTCGCTCATTACAACATATGATCCTGATATACCATAATAAGTAAATAAAGACTGTAACTTCTGTACTTCGAACGCTTTGTAGATAAAAGCTGCATCTATGCATTGTAACATTGGACCAACAAAATGCAGATAGTCATCTCTATACCACGGTAACGGCGGCGAATCTCCGTACAACAGATGTGGATCCTGGAAGTATAGTTGCCAATAAAGCACCATCACAACAATATTGACACAAAAAGTTGCGCCTGGAAAAAAGTGGTATTTGACATTTTTTGGAGAATACATTTGGAAAATCATTAAGCCTGCAGATAAAATAGAACAAACCAAACCCCAAATTGTTAAATAATGTAATACTGTTAGACCTTGACGAGTTAGCATTTCAATGAAATAACCCAATGCCAATGCAAAAGTGCAAACCCTATACCCTAAAACCATCTCATACTCCAATCACCCAAATCCACTATACCAAAAGAGCGATTTTTCGCAAGCAATGTTTGAGTATAAAATATGAGATACTATTTGCTATAATAAAAAAATAAACAAGGAGTATACTATGGAAAATAATTTAGATTTCACTAAAGACAGTATTTTAAATCGCTTAGAGACACGCGTAGGTTCAATCGATCCTATTCATGGTTCAATAAATTTAATAATTACCGATTTTGCAAATTTCCATATTTCTGATGAAACTGGCGCAAATCATGTTGACTGTAATGATAAAGAAGCAGATTGCACGATTAGCGTTGATCTAGATATATTTAAAAATATCATTAATAAAGAAACCACCGGGATGGTTGCATTCATGCAAGGGCAGCTAAAAGTTGAAGGCGATATGTCTTATGCTATGAAACTTGGTGAGTTATTAAATTAAGCTGTACGCTTCAAGTATATTAAAACCTGATTAATCGCACTTGGTGTAACACCGGGTATTCTACTGGCTTGACCAAGTGTTTCGGGTTTAATCTCTATAAGCTTTTCTTTCGCTTCATTTGACAACCCAGGCACTATGCTATAGTCGAGGCTTTTCGGTAGGGAAAGGCCTTCTGATTGTTCTTGGTTTTTTATTTGTGATGTTTGACGATCAATGTATCCAGCATATTTCATATCCACTTGAATTAAACGTAACACTGAACGAGCATGCTCATCAGGCTCTAACCAAGAAATGTCAAACTCTGTTCTTTTTATAAGCTCCCTAAGGGGAACGGCTTGTTTTAAATTCAACTTTATTCCACTAATGGATTCTTTTTCTATAGAGGTTGCATCTACCCATGATTGCATCTTTTTAATTGCCTTAATCTTATTCTGAAAATAATGCCATTGTGGATCTCCAACTAAACCCAACTCTCTACCAATAGGAGTTAATCTTTGGTCTGCATTATCCTCTCTTAATAACAACCGATACTCTGCACGACTCGTAAACATTCGATAAGGTTCTGGAGCTCCATGGTTTACTAAATCCTCAACCATGACCCCTATATATGACTCACTACGTTTAGGGCACCAGAGTGGTTTCCCTAAAACACTTAATGCTGCATTTGTACCTGCCAAAAGCCCTTGAGCTGCCGCTTCTTCATACCCCGTTGTTCCGTTAACCTGGCCTGCAAAAAAGAGTTGCTGTATATATTTTGACACCAAATATGGCGTCAGATCCCTTGGATCAAAATAGTCATACTCTATAGCATAACCCGGTCGTGTAATGCGCGCATTCTCAAACCCCTTTATCGTCGCAACATATGCTTTTTGTACATCGAATGGGAGACTTGTAGAAATGCCATTAGGGTATACTTCCTTAACATAAAGACCTTCAGGCTCAATAAAAATTTGGTGCGAGTTTTTATCCTTAAATCGTGTTACTTTATCCTCAATCGAAGGACAGTACCTTGGACCGACACCATCAATGTGTCCAGCATGTAATGCTGATCGCTTTAAATTCTTGAAAATGATGTCATGTGTTTTGTCGTTGGTTGATGTAATGTGGCAACTAACTTGAGAAGGTGGTTCATACGAGCACCAATCTGATAACCCCTTACCACCTAGCTCGCTCGGTTGAACATCGAGGGATGAAAAATCTATTGTTTTGGCATCTATTCTAGGTGGCGTTCCTGTTTTCAACCGCCCAAAACGAAAAGGAAATTGTCTCAACTGGTTTGAGAGCGCAATGGATGGCGGCTCACCAGAGCGACCAGCACTACTTTGGTTATCACCAATATGCGTCATACCTCCAAGGAAGGTGCCAGTTGTTAAAATCACTGCCTTTGCCTCAATTATAACCCCTAATTGAGTCACAACCCCTTTCACCGTTTGATTGTCAATAACTAGACTATCAACCATTTGCTGAAAAAGGATTAGATTTGGGATTTCATCAACGGCTTTTCGCATTTCTTGTCGATAGATCTGTCTATCTGCCTGTAAACGCGTAGCTTGAACAGCGGGACCTTTTTTAGCATTCAATACTCTTTTGTGAATTCCCGCTTTGTCTGCCACCCGTCCCATTAAGCCACCAAGAGCATCTATTTCTTTTACTAAGTGACTTTTACCAATGCCTCCAATGGCTGGATTACAAGATAATTGGCCAATCGTGTCAATATTTTGGGTTACCAACAAGGTACGGCACCCCATCCTTGCTGCAGCTGCAGCAGCTTCAGTACCTGCATGGCCGCCCCCAATAACGATCACATCTACATATTCTTTCATAATTTATTCAAAAAGTGCGTTTACAAATTCTTTTGCATTAAACTCGGAGAAATCTTCTACAGATTCACCAACTCCAACATATTTTACTGGAATTCCAAGTTTATCTTGTATTGTAAAAATAATACCGCCTTTCGCCGTGCCATCTAGTTTTGTTAAAATAATGCCATCAATACCCAATACTTTTGAGAAAACAGCCGCCTGACTAAATGCGGTTTGACCGGTTGTCGCGTCGATAACCATCAATGTTTCGTGTGGTGCAGTTTCATCCAATTTCTTTAATACTCTTTTTACTTTTTCTAATTCGCTCATTAAATTATCCTGAGTGTGCAGTCGACCTGCAGTATCAGCTATCAAAACATCCATTTTTTTTGCTTTTGCAGATGATAGCGCATCATATACTACAGCAGCTGGATCTGCTCCATCTTGTTGAGCTACTAATGGAACATTTAATCGGTCGCACCATGTTTTTAATTGTGCTGTTGCTGCAGCTCTGTAGGTATCACCGGCGGCCACTAAAACACTTTGCTTTTTATCACTGGCATATTTAATAAGTTTAGCGACAGATGTAGTTTTTCCAACACCATTGACCCCTACAATAAGTAAAACTTTAGGGCCATCTGTCTTTGTAAAAACCTTGTTTTTAGGCGCTTTAATTAAATCGACCATCTTTTTTTTGATGACCTTTGATGACTCATCCTTTGATAGATTGCCGTGCTGGTTTAGTTCTTTTTTTAGTTCTTCAATGATCTTAGCAGTACTTGATACCCCAACATCAGCAGAGATCAAGAGCTCCTCTATATCATCTAAAACCCCTTGATCAACCTTCGAGCGTCCAAGAAAAATTTTTGCAAAACGATCACTCAAACTATCTCTGGTCTTTGTAAGACCTGTAGCTATTTTGGTATTCGCTTTGGTACTTTTTTGTTTTTTGCTAAATATGTTAAACATTTGCTAAATCCACTAACTGATAATATACTACTTTAACATGAAGTACAATCATGTATTCAATGTCTTCTTGAGTTTATTTGTTTCTCTCAGTTTTGCATCTGCCAGTCCAGACACTTCCCTCCCCCGAAATATTTCCTCTACAACTTTAGAAAATGGTGTGCGGGTTTTAGTCAAGGAGGATCACCGAAACCCTTCGGTCATTATTAATTTTGTGTACCATGTAGGGTCGACTGACGAATCAACAACTCAAAGAGGGGTCGCACATTTTGTTGAACATGCAATGTTTTTAGGTACAATAAGCCAAAACCGAAATCAACAAGCGTTATATGTATCTGAGCACACCTCCTTTTCAAATGGATATACAACACCAAACTTCACATGCTTTTCATTCGGCTCAACACCCGAGCACCTTCAGAAAATCATTGAGCTCCAGGCTGACCGAACACTTAACCTTGCTTTTGATTCGAAAACAATAGAGAACGAACGAAAGGTAATTTTAGAAGAGAGAGCTATGCTCGTTGAGAATGACCCTTGGGGTGAAATCAATGAAGTCTGGAATACTTTAGCATATCCAACATCAAGCTATCACCATCCTCACATTGGCTGGGAGAGCGATATCAAAAGTATTCACAGGTCTGATTTAATCAAATGGTACAAAACGTGGTATACCGGTGATAATCTTTCAGTCATTGTCGTTGGTGATGTTTCACCAAACGAGGTCATTCAACTCGTACGCTCTCATTTTCGGAATATTCCTAAAACACACGCCGGGAGAAAACGCATTGATAAAACCGAGAAGGTCCATCCTACAGAAATCAGATCAGAAATTTTTGCACGGTTGAAACGCCCCTACTATGCCATAGGGTTTAAAATCCCCTCCGTTAAAAATATAAAAGAAGAACTTATATTTAGCATGATCAAAGAAGTTTTGGCGAATCCTGATGATGGTTTGTTGTCTTTAAGACTAGTGGATCGCAGTCATATTTTGAATAACCTACAAGCATCCTATACGCTTTTTTCTCATACCAATGGACTGTTTGAGTTGTCGGGAACACCTAACTCAAACACTCACTTTTACAGCTTCAAAGGCAAGGTCTTAGAAACGCTTTCTAATATCAAAGAGTCTGATATTTCAGACCAAAACCTACAAAACATTAAGACATTGATAAAATCGAACATCGCGTTTGAGCAAAACAGTCTACAAACCCAAATGGACACATTGGTGATGTTAGACCATTTCAATCTTCCTCTAAATTTTAAAGATTACCATCAAGTCACTACAACGCTAAATGGAATCACAAAAAAAGACATCATTGACACCATTAAACGTCACTTCATCGACACACCTCAACGCATCCTTCTTTCAGTGAAACCATTATGAAAAAAATACTTTTCGCTTTTTTGTTTACTTTAGCGCACGCAACAGAACAATGGAAAACCTCATCAGGAGTTCCTGTCTACTGGCAATATGAGCAAAGTGTTCCGATGCAGGAAGTGTTAATTGTCTTTGATGTAGGCTCAAGACACTTTCAACCTGGGCACTTAAAGCTCATGACCGACTCAATGTACAAAGGATCAAGATACTTTTCGAAAGAGAGCCTAAAACAACTTTTATATAATCAAGGAATCATGTTTGAAACCACATTCGATCGAGATAGTTTTAGTTTGTATTATAAAACCCCTTTAGCAACAGATAACACACAGTTTGTACGGGTTTTAGAGGCCTCAGCTCTTTCTCCTGTTTTCCCTTACAATGAAGTAAAGCAAGCTGCCATTCAACAATACGATTTTTTGAGAGAGTCGCTCTCCTCTCTCAATGATGTATGTCTTTCTGCAACCTTAAAAGCACTTTTCCCTGGCGCACCTAATTACGCTGCTTCATACCTTGGAAAGGGAGAAGAGATTAAATACATCCACCCTGCAGAGTTAAAAATCATTCATAAAAGTGTTTTTCAGCGTCACCATGCTAAAATCATTATGATTGGCGCCCTTTCAAAAGAGAAAGCGAGAGACTTAGCAGATAAAATTGCAATGAAACTTTCAAAGAACACACAGGCCCCTCCATCAACAGAAAGCCTTTCTGTCACCAATACTCCTCAATCTAAGCACATTCCTTTTGCCGGTAGCCAAACACGGTTTGTTTTCTCGAAAAAAATTCCAATTAATCCACACTCCGACTCATTCCCAGCGCTTTTATTAGCCAATCACATCCTTGGTGAAATGACTGATTCCAACCTTCTAAACGATTATATGAGAGAAAATAAAGGGTGGGTTTATGATATAAATTCAAAAGTCAAAGTAACCGACGATTTCAGTGTACTTTTGATCTCTGGACAAACAAAGCAATCCCAACCCGAAAGGTTTTCCGATGTCATTCTCTCCGTTATCAATAAACTTAATAATGGAGACTTCAGTGAAGAATACTTCAAGCGCGCAAAAAGTAATTTAATCATTAATTTATCATTCAATGATAGCAATACAGCCAAGATTTTTACAATGAAACAATTTTTAGACTACGGCCTCTCTCCTGACTTTGATGCCACTTTAATCAAGGCTATTAATGCACTTCAATTGGATGACATCGTTCAAGTCTCAAAACTTTTTTCAACTAATCAATTTTATTCTGTTTATGTCGGCAAAGAAAAATAACATTCGCTTTATATCAGGTCAATGGAAAGGGCGAACAATTTCATTTCCATCCGTTGATGGACTTCGCCCAGGAACAGGACTAATGCGTGAAACCTTATTGAATTGGTTACGCTTTGATTTAGATGGCGCACTTATATTGGATGCTTTTGCAGGTTCAGGTATTTTAGGTTTGGATGCTCTTTCAGAGGGTGCTGGACATGTTGATGCCATTGATATTTCACCTCTTGCAGTACAATCTATCGAAAACACAACAAGACACCTCCCTCAATGCGCTTTGTCCGTTTATCAAGGCAGCTTTCCTTCAAAAATCCCTAAAGTAATACAAGAAAAAAAATATGACTATATCTTTTTAGATCCTCCTTATGATAGCTCTCTTTTAAAAGAGTCATTAGATTTTCTCAAAGACGGAGCAATGCTGTTTTCGTATACTAAAATATTCATCCACTACCCAAGCCATCCGTTTGATTTAGATGATTGTTGGGAAACCATCAAATCTTCTCAACGAGGTCATAGTGGATTTTCAATTATTTCTTTAAAAGATTTTAATGGTTAGAATTGAATTGATAAGGCTTTTATGAGAAGCTAAAATTATGAGTTCAGCCAGAGTAATTGCGATTACAAATCAAAAAGGTGGCGTTGGTAAAACAACCACCGCTGTTAACCTTGCTGCCGGATTATCAGCGATGAAGAAAAAAGCTTTATTGGTTGATTTAGATCCGCAAGGTAATGCCTCGTCCAGTTCTGGGTATATACATTCAACAGGAACAACCATATTCGACGTTTTGTGCAATGACGCAGATGTTATGAAAAGTATTAAACATACGACTGAGGGATATGATTTAATTCCAACTCTTGGTAATTTAACAGCAGCTGAAATAAAACTACTGAACAGTATCAAACGAGAACGTACATTACAATATGTACTCGAACCTTGTACAAACCATTATGATTTCATCATCATCGATTGCCCACCTTCACTCAACATTTTAACCGTGAATGCTTTGGTTGCTGCAGGCTCAGTTATTATTCCAGTTCAATGTGAATATTTTGCTCTTGAGGGACTTACAAAATTAATGCGCACCATTGAACAGCTTCGTGCATCCATTAATGCAACACTTGCTGTAGAGGGTCTTTTACGGACGATGTACGATGGAAGAAATAAGCTGTCTCAAGAAGTCTCTGAACAAATAGTGCATCATTTTGAAGACACCGTTTATGAAACAATTGTGCCACGAAATGTACGTCTTGCAGAAGCCCCAAGTCATGGGATGTCTGCATTGAAATACGACAAATTTTGTCAAGGTGCTATCGCTTATTTAGCACTTGCAGCTGAAGTATCAAAACGAAAAGAGGTTGTTGTATGACGTCAAAAAAAGGGTTAGGGCGTGGACTTACAGATCTTGGATTAAAAGAAATACTGGGCGATTCCGCAAGTTTCAGTGAAGATGCGTCCGTTGAGCGGATACATAAAATTGATGTTCGTGATATTGCTCCCAGCCCGTTCCAAAGTCGTTCAACCTTTGATATTGAAAAGCTTGAAGCCCTTGCTAAGACAATCAAACAACAAGGTGTTATTCAGCCCCTTATTCTTCGTAAAAAGAGCCTAGGTGGGTATGAGTTGATTGCTGGAGAACGGCGCCTGCGTGCGGCAAAAATTGCAGGTCTACGTGATGTACCATGTGTCCTAAAAGAAAATGACAACCAGTCTGCGGCACTCATGAATCTTTTAGAGAATCTCCATCGTGAAGATTTAAATGTTGTAGAGGAAGCTTTATCGTTACAAAAACTTATTCATGCTCATCGTTTAACGCATGCTGAAATTGCTGAGACAGTAGGGCAATCTCGGTCCAGCATCTCCAATAAGTTACGCATCCTTCAACTTGAGCCAGATGTTCTATCCCTTTTAAAGGAGGGGGCGATTGAAATGGGGCACGCGAAGTGTCTATTATCCTTCCCACCAGAGAAACAATTGCGTTTAGCCGAGCTGGTAGTCAAAAGAAAGTTATCTGTACGCCAACTAGAACAGATAGATCAATCAATACAGCTCTATCCACAAGCGCCATCACCTCATATTGTTCATGCCCAAACACGCTTAACAAAGGCTCTTGCAACGAAGGCAACCATAAAACAAAATGCAAAAGGAGGAGGTAAAATTTCAATCAATTATAGCTCTACAGAGCATTTAACCCAACTTCTAGAACAACTTACTTTGAAAGAACCTGTTTAGACTGATTGTTTTCTTTTTGTTTGAACCATTGATTGACATGCAATATCCAATCGGATATTTTCATGGAACCGTGTACTAAAAGTATTGCGCCTAACCCGTCAATAAAATAGTGCCACCCTAATACAACAGATGCTATCCAGATGGTTATAAAAAAAGCAAAGGTGAGATACTGTAATTTTTGTCGCTCCCTTGAATATAAGAAAACAAAATATGATATAGCAACATGTAAACTTGGAAAAGCAGAAATCCCTAATCGTACTTTCTTCTCGTACGTAAGAAAATTTTCCCATAAAACACCTTGTGCATGTGCACAAAACAAAAAACCTTCATGATACATGGTTTGAATAAAATTAAATTGTTGAATGTTATAAGCATTTACCGAGTAAAAGAATGGGCCTCCTGAAGCAAAAAAACCACCCATAATGGTTCCTAAAACCCATATAAGGATGAAGTTCATGAATGTTCTAACACGAAGCTCTTCTGGCGCAAAAAAAGCAGCATCATAAATTGATATCCACTGAACTGAAAACCAATACACATATATTAAATCAAAAAAACGGATGATGGTTTTTAATACCCCCACTGGAATCATTTGATTAATCGTCTGCCAAGGGTGTTGTTGTAAAATAATTATATCTATTTTTTGTAAGATAGGATCCCAGGAACCATTCCAAACTAAAAATTGATTAAATAAATACTTTGAATTCATTTGGAATATAATCATTGTGATCATTAATATCAGCATTGCAAGCGTTCTAGACAAAACAGTGATGATATTCTCCCATTGAGATAGCCAATCAAATACACTGTGTAATCCCCTTCCTTTCCAGAGGTTATGGAACGATATGATATAAAGAACAGAGAATAAATAGCCTATCTGACCAACAAGTATATAAAAGCCGATTAACCCCAAAGGCATATTTAATAAAGTACGTTTAAGAACCAATAAAAAGACGGGAAATATAGAGCAATATGCTACAAATAATGCACTAAAATGGGGCTGATAACGTTTAATTTCTTCGCTAAACATACATA
>MDTB01236852.1_pt1 | contig 11182 bp, 10 predicted proteins | sample 811161 | NCBI WGS metagenome assembly MDTB01 (sample SAMN05326650, study PRJNA326480) | marine metagenome | isolation source: seawater | place: Mediterranean Sea | collected 2009
CCCCTGGAAAAAAGTGGGTATGGGAAGTATTTGAAAAGATTATATGATTATAGCTGAATTGGCCCAAGCTCATGAAGGTAGCCTAGGCATTGCCCACTCTTACATAGACGCACTCGCTGAGACTGGAGTGGATGCCATCAAGTTCCAAACGCATATTTTTACACGTTGATGACCTTGGGCAAGCTGTTTTATTTGCTCTGGAGCATAAATTAGAGGAACATCTGTATAATGTTGGGAGTGGCAATAATCTTACCATCAAAGCCCTAGCTGATATAATTCAAAAAGTAGTTGGTCATAAGGGAGAGGTCATTTGGGATGACACAAAACCGGATGGCACGCCTAAAAAACTTATGGATTCTTTAAAATTAAATGCTAAAGGTTGGAGCTTAACAATCAATCTTGAAAAAGGAATTAGAAATACGTATGAGTGGTTTTTGGATCATAATGAATCTTTCAAGGAAATAAAATTTTGATAGCATTGACTGCCGGTGCTAGTCGAGAAAAATAAAAATAATTTAATGAATATTGAACTAAGTAATAAAACTATTCTAGTCACTGGAGGTGCAGGTTTTATTGGATCAAATTTATGTGAGGCTTTACTTGAAAAAGAAAACCAGGTAATTTGTCTTGATAATTTTGCTACTGGCAAAAGAGAAAATATAAAAGAATTTCTTGAAGATTCTAATTTCACTCTAATTGATGGAGACATCAGAAAACTAGCAGACTGTTTAAAAGCGACCAAAGATGTTGATTATGTTTTGCATCAAGCGGCATTAGGGTCGGTACCAAGATCTATAAAAGACCCTATTACGTCCAACGATGTGAATGTAAATGGGTTTTTAAATATGCTAGTTGCCTCTAGAGACAATGGAGTAAAAAGATTTGTCTATGCAGCAAGCTCATCGACCTACGGAGACTCAGAGTCCATGCCAAAAGTTGAAGATGTTATTGGAAAACCTTTATCCCCTTATGCAATTACTAAATATGTGAACGAGTTGTATGCAGATATTTTTTCTAAAACTTATGGTCTTGAAACAATTGGCTTTCGATACTTTAATGTTTTTGGCAGAAAGCAAGATCCCAATGGCGCCTATGCAGCTGTTATTCCAAAGTTTGTGAGTCAGCTCATGAAACATGAGTCACCAACAATAAACGGTGATGGAGCGTATTCTCGAGACTTTACCTATATCGATAATGTTATTCAAGCAAATTTATTAAGTTTAGTTACGACCAATAATAAAGCCATTAACACAATCTATAATGTAGCCTATGGAGATCGCAATACGTTGAATGAATTAATGGCATACCTAAAAGAGTATTTGTCTGAGTTTGATTCCGATATTGCAAATGTCCAGGTCATACATGGTCCGAATAGAATAGGTGATATTCCGCATTCACATGCCAGTGTAGATAAAGCAAAAAAGAATTTAAACTATAAGCCACATTTTTCACTCCAGCAAGGTCTCAAAGAGGCTGTAAAATGGTATTGGAAAAATCTTTAGAATAAACACATGAAGAAACATCGAATTGCCAGAAAAAATTGATAAGAGGATAAATCTTGGTTTTTTCGAGAACAGGAACCACTTGCCGTTACATATCAAGAGAACGTAGTGGATATACGATTTGCCTAGTGGAGAAGAATTAGGAAGCAAGGCATTTAAAGAATTGCATGAGTTTGTCCTAACTTACAGGGGGTGTTGAGATTGTTTTAAATGATGGAAAAAAAGCTAAGAGGTGGTTTAAAAGAGATAGTAAATTAGAGTTTATAAAGATTGTATTATCAAGAATATTGTCATAATTAGTAGTTGATAAGATAGTGAAATTAGCAAAAGCTTTTGTACTTTTTTCTGGTGGAAGTATTGTAGGAATTTTAACACAAGTTGTCAAAGGTAAGTTGATGGCAGTAATTCTTGGTACAGCCGGAATAGGTGTTTTTAGTCAATTAACAAGGATATTTAGTTTTTCTTTTACCCTTAGTTCTTTGGGCTTCAAGAATGGTACTGTAAAAACGATAAGTGAGGCTCTTAGAGATGATGATTATAAAAAGTACATTGACGAATATAGCAGTGTCACCATTTTTCTTGCATTGATCTCTTCCATTGCATCTTCCTTAGGTATTATTTTTTCCAAAGCCATATCTCATTTTCTTTTTGATGATAAAGGTGGGAATTATGTTCTGGTTTCAATTGTTTTTGCTATAGTGCCTGTTGCTGTTATGACGAGTAGTTATAAATCGCTCTTGAGTGGACATGTTGCAGTAAAAAAAATGGTTAAATCCCAGATTATTTCTGACCTATTTAGTATTATTCCTTTTTTAATACTTATGTATTACTTTAGTTTATTAGGTGCAACAATAGCATTTTGTATATATCAGGTTTTAAGATTGTGTTTTTTTGTTTTTTTTTATGGTAAAGAAGTAGGATATATACCAATTCCTAAAAGGATTAATTTTGTATGGTTTCACATTATTAAGAACCTAAAATATGGGATTAGTGGTGTTTTTTTAGGTAGCTTAAATCTGCTTATTACGCTATACATCGGACGTACAGTAATTGCTGAGCTTGGTAGTTCTGATAATGGGTTATTAAGTGCAGCATTGAGAGTTACTACTCTTTATTTTGGTGCAATTCATGCGAATGCTGCAAGTTACTATTTTCCTCTTCTAGTAAAAGCTAGAAAAAAAAGTGAATTTCAAACTCTAATCGAAGAGACGAATACATTTTATATGTATTTATTACCTCCAATAATCATGGGGCTTATGTGTTTTGGGGAGTTATTAATGCAGGTGTTATTCAGTTCCGAGTTTAAATATGCAGGAAAAATACTTATGTTTTTTCTACTTGGTGATTTGTTCCGTATATCAAACGAGACAAGAGGTTTAGTTTTTTTGGCTAAAGAAAAGTTTAAACCATACAATGTCCAATACGTAGTTTGGGGTGGATGTTATACTCTGACTTCTATATTGGTTTTAGACAAAATTGGGATTTTAGGAGTGGGTATTGCATACTTGATAAGTCATGTGATGAATTTCGTAGTGATATCTTTTTTTATTAAAAAGGAGTTTCAAATAGGAATTAGCAAATCTTTTATGAAAAGCTTTTTTGCGGCGATTTTTTCTTGTTTATTAGTATTATTGGTGAATTATCATTACGATCAGGTTTGGCTAAGAATAAGCGCGTCGTTGTCTTTCTTTATGTTGTGGTTTGGATATTCTTATACCCAGAATGATTTTAAGGAATACTTGAGTATTGCTATTAAAAAGCTGAGTAAGATAATTTCTTGATTTGTGAAATTGAATGTGTAAACTATATTATTTCCTGTTTGAATATCTAGAATGCACTCGCAAGGCCATAGGAATCATGCGACAGAGGAAATTATATGTTATTACGGATATAGAATCATATAAATAATATCAAAATCATTAGTTATGATAACAATATTAACGCCAACATATAACCGTAGACACCTTTTAGAAAGATTATATATATCATTAAAGAAGCAGAGTAGTTTAGATTTTGAATGGTTAATAATTGACGATGGATCGACTGATGATACATTTGAATTAATTGATGATTTTACAAAAGAGTCAATTATACGTATTCGTTATTTTTTTAAAGCAAATGGAGGAAAACATACCGCACTAAACATTGGTTTTGAAAAAGCCAAAGGGAAATGGCTAATGGTAGTTGATAGTGATGATTATTTATTGACTGATTGTGTTGGACGTTTAGAAAAGGTAATTTCTGAACTTGAAGATCCTTTTGTATCAATTTCATTTTTAAGGCAATATGATAATGGTGAAATTATAGGTCAGCAATTTTCTCTTAATGAGGGAACATATATAGACAATATGGAATTGGGAGTATCTGGAGATAAGGCAGACCTATTTAGAACAGATATTGTTCGAAATTTTAGATTTCCTGAATATCGGAATGAAACTTTTATGGCGGAATCGCCATTGTTTTTGTATGTTTCACAAATTGGTGTGACAAAATTTATTAATTTTTCAGGGCATGTTACTGAATATTGTTTTTGAAAGTCCTTCCTTGAATTGTAATGAAGGTTGCCACTTTAATTCTTCTCCAAGTTTTGTGGCGTCTATAGCATAGCGTAAATCGTGTCCTAAACGGTCAGAAACAAACGCTATAAGTTTTTCAGACGCTCCTTTTTCTCTGCCTAATTTTTGGTCCATTAATTCACATAGTAGTTTAATAAGGTCAATATTTCTCCACTCATTATGACCGCCAATATTGTAGGTCTCACCCAGTTTCCCATGATGAAATATTTTATCTATTGCTTTTGCATGATCCTCTACATATAACCAATCTCTGATATTTATTCCTTTACCATAAACAGGTAGCTCTTTATGATTTAAAATATTGTTGATAAAGAGTGGGATGAGTTTTTCTGGAAATTGATAAGGTCCATAGTTGTTGGAGCAATTACTTAAGATCACTGGTAAACCAAATGTGTGGTGCCATGCCCTGACCAGGTGGTCTGAGCTAGCTTTAGATGCGCTGTAGGGACTTTTTGGGTCATAAGGAGTTTTTTCAGTGAAATAAGTTTTATCCAAAGTAAGTGATCCAAACACTTCATCGGTAGATACATGATAGAACAACTTTCCATCAAAATTATTTTCCCAATTTTCTTTTGCTACTTGCAAAAGTGTTGCCGTCCCTAGAACATTGGTTTTGACAAATAAGAGTGGGTCTTCGATGGATCGGTCAACGTGAGATTCAGCAGCAAGGTGAATAACTGAATCAAATTGATATGTAGCAAAAATTTTTCTAATATATGATAAGTCACTTATGTTTCCTTTTAAAAAATTATAGTTCTCTTTCTCTTGCAAGTTTTTTAGATTTTCTAAGTTGCCTGCATAAGTAAGTGCATCTAAGTTATATATGGAATAATCAGCGTATTGGTGAACAAAATGATTTACAACATGTGTTCCTATAAATCCTGCTCCTCCTGAAATAAGAATATTTTTAGTCATAATACGCCTTATACCAGTCAATAAATGAATTGACGCCGTCTTTTATTTCAGTGTTAGGTTGGTAATTTATATTTTCTATAAGGTCTGAGACATCAGCAAAGGTTGCGGGCACGTCTCCTGCTTGAATGGGCATCATATTTTTTTCTGCTGTTTTACCCAATTTGCTTTCAATTGCTTCGATGAAGTCCATTAAATTGACAGGATTATTGTTGCCAATATTATAAATTTTATAAGGCGCAGGGGAACTTGATGGGTCCGGTTTATTCGCATCCCAATTTGGATTTCCCTTTGGTGGATTGTTGATTACCCTAACAATTCCTTCAACGATGTCATCTACATAAGTAAAATCTCGAATCATTTTTCCATGATTGAACACATTGATGGGTTGATTATTTAAAATTGCCTTGGTGAAAAGAAAAAGTGCCATGTCAGGTCTTCCCCAAGGGCCATATACAGTAAAAAAACGTAAGCCTGTAGTAGCAAAATTGTATAAATGGCTATAAGCATGTGCCATCAATTCATTACTTTTTTTACTTGCAGCATAAAGCGCCATTGGGTGGTCAACATTGTCCTTGGTAGAAAGAGGCATCTTGCTGTTAAGCCCATAAACGCTGGAACTACTCGCATAAACCAGGTGTTTAACCTTTTGATGTCTACAATTTTCTAATAGATTACTAAATCCAATAATATTGCTATCAATATAAGCTTTTGGGTTTTCTAGGCTATAACGGACACCCGCCTGAGCTGCCAAGTTTACAACAACATCAAATTGTTGACTTTTAAACAGCTTTTCTAAATTCTTTTCATCTTGTAAATTCATTCTTACAAATTGAAAATTTTGATTCTGAGTACTTTGTGTTAATTCATTCCATTGGATTTTTTCTTTTTCAAATCCAGCCTCTTCCAGACGATCAAATTTTAAATTGGGATTATAGTAGTCATTAATTGTATCAAGGCCTAACACATCATAATCGTCTTTTACTAGTCGATTTGCTAAATGGAAACCAATAAAACCAGCAGTGCCAGTTACGAGTACTTTACTTTTTTTCATCGTCGTCGTAATATCCATACCCATATCCGTAACCGTAACCGTAACCGTAACCGTAACCATTTCCATAGCCGTATCTTTTTTGTTTACTCATGCCATTGAGTACTACGCCCATTTTTGGTAACCTTCCACTTTCATAGAGACTATTGAATGCACGCAATCCTCCCGCTCTTGAAATATTAGCTCTTTGTGCAATGATTGTTGCGTCTGCATAATCAGCCAACTCAATTGCATCAACCACCAAACTAACTGGGGAAGTATCGATAATAATTATTGGATATTCTTTTTTTAGTTGTTCAAATAGTCTTTGACATGCTTCAGATTTAATCAACTCAACTGGATTTGGCGGAATTGGTCCACTTGTGATAATGTCAAGTCCATCAAACGGTGTTTTGGTGGCTTCTTTAATTGTAAGCTTTCCACTTAAAATATTGGAAATTCCCCTGTCTTTATCCGATGAAATATTGAATTGCTTGGAGAGAGAGGGCTTCCTTAAATCAAACCCCAATAGCAATGTTTTTTTATTGAACTTGGCATAAACACCAGCTAAATGGCTAGATAAAAAAGACTTACCTTCAGATGGACCAGCTGAGCTTACCAAAATAGTACTCTGTTTATTGTTGCCTAAAACATAGTCCATATTTGATCTTATATTATTTAAGGATTCCGTAAAGGGACTTCTTTTTTGCAAAATCTCATTTACTTGTGCGTCCTTATTTTTTATCAATATATTGCCTAAGAAAGGAATTTTGGTTATTTCCGCAATATCAGTTTGATCATTTATCTTGTTATTTAAAACAAAAAAGAGAAATAGAAATATTGATGGGAGCAAGAGCCCTAATAAGCAGCCTATCAAATACAAACGAGAAGCAGGAGGTGAGGTTGTACCAGTGTTTTGGGCTGGAGATAACAAGGTTGTATTAGCGTCAATACCCGCTAATTCAATAGCAATTTCTTCTCTCCTTTGTAATAAAAAAAGATACAAGTTTTCCCTTACATTTTTGTCTCTCAACCGGTCAGTTAACTGCCTCTCAATTGCCGGCATTCTGGCAAGTTCTCCTTCAAAAGGCTTAAGTCTTATTTTTAAGAGATTGATGCTTTCTTCAATTTCTTTTTCTTTCGCTTCAATATTTAGTTTGATATTATTTTCCAATCTATTAAGCTGTTCCTCATTTTTCTTATATATAGGATTTTCTTTGGTGCCAAATCGGAGTGTACGCTGCATATCAGATATGATTGCATTGTATTGCTTGACCAAAATATTTAAATCTGTGGGAAGTAATTCCGAAATAGGCAGAAAGTTTGCTCTGTTTTTGTCTATTACAAACAGCGTAAGAAGCTCCTTCATCAATTCCTTGTTCATCTTAAGTCGAGCAATTTCTTGATCTATCGCTTCCACTTTAGCAACTACCTCACTGGCTGAACTAATTGCGTCAATTGGTATTTTTTGAATTTCTTTAAAGGATTGAACATTTTTCTCGCTTGATTGAAGTTCAGCACTCACAAAATCCAAGCGATTGTCTATAAAGTCAAGTCCTTGTTGTCCTGAGGTGCGAAGTTTGGCAAGTTTTTCTTTGCCATATGCGGAAAAAGTTTCTTTGAGATAAGCTTTGTTGATGTCTTTGGAAGGGCCTTCAATAGTTAATTTTATAATTTTTGAAGGGCTCCATTGATTTCCACCAACGCTTTCTACAGTTAAAGCTTTTTTGTATTTTTTTAGAATGTTTTCTGTTGGATGCAGATTGACTTCAATTGGAACGTTGATGGTATCAAAGAATTGAATTTGATACTTCTTTTTAGAAATCCTTAGAACTTGATCTTCCATTTTAATTTTCATCATCTTCTTTCCATAAATAAGTTTGATGAATGTATTATTTATGGGCTCTAATTCCAACCTTATCGTTTGTTTGACTTCATCTAACGCAGTAATGCGTATTGGACTTTGTTGCGGACTGATTTGGGAATTGATTATTTTACCTACCAGAAAGTATTCTTCGTTTAAGCGAAGTTTTTTTACAACTTGGGCGCACAACAACTCAGACTTGAAGAAATACACTTCTCTTTCAAAACTGTAATTATCTTGCCCTACAATCATTCCATTTGTGTTGTTCATCCCACTTAAAAGTGAGTTTTTTTGTTCTGTTTCAACATCAATGATGAGCTCCGCTTTGAAAATATCTGTTTTGTAACGATTCATAAGAAAAGCTGAGCTAAAACCTATACCCAGTCCTATGATAAGAAGCGGCCACCAAGATAGAAGGTGAAAAAAAAACTTAATAGAGTTAAAATTGAAAAAAGACGAGTCTTCTTCTTCAATACTAGGCTCTAACTTATTTATTTGATTTTCCATGGTTTAATTGCCTGAATTTCCGTAAAGTGAAATGAGTAAAGCAGTTAGCGAGGCTAATCCACTAAAAATTCCAGTAAACCTTTCGATGGGTGTTTTAACACTTGCTGCCTTAACTTGTGATGGTTCAACATAAATTACATCGTTTTGTTGAAGATAAAAAAACGGTGAGGTGAAAATATCTTTTGATTGGAAATTAATTTTGGTGAACGTTCTTTTACCTTCTTTTTCTCTTATCAGTAAAACATTTTGACGATTTGCATATGGCGTAAAATCTCCTGCAGCTCCTAGCGCTTCTAAAATGCTTATTCGCTCATTTGAAATTCTTTGAATACCAGGTTGTTGTACTTCACCAAGAATGGTGATTTTAAAATTCAAAAATCTCAAGTTTACCGTAACGTCTTTTGCAATAGGACCAATGAGCTTTTGTATGGTATCTTTTGCTTGTCTGCGTGTTAAATTCTTTAAATATATTTTACCGATTAATGGAAAATCTATGAATCCTTGATCATCTACAAGGTACCCAGAAAAGTACTCGAACATATTGGAAACACCACTTTGTTGGTTTTGCATATTCATATTGTTCTGAATCGAACCTTGATTAAATGCCTCAATAACTTCTTTATCAAAGCTACTTATGCTAATATTTACCAAATCTTGCGATTGTATGGTAACTTCAGTTCTTTCATTTATTTCAGTTACCTCATTTTTCCCAAAATCTGCTTCATAAAAAGTAGTAAGTTCTTTTCTGCTCACACAGCTTCCAAAGCTTAATGATAAGATGATTAAAATTAGTAATGTATTTTTCATTTAAGTAATTGGTTGAAAAGGTTGATGTCTAATTTATTGTTTAATGATAGGATTTTATCCTTTTTACTTTGTAGGGTATGTAGCTGTTGAGCATTGTGCAAATCAGTGCAAAGTAAATCTATCATCCCATTGTTTATAAGTTGTAAAGCCCATTTTTCGGTAGGAAAGCCATAATTTCCTATTAATGAACCCAAATTCATTTGAATATAAACCCCCATATTTTTTAGCTCTTCAACCCATTTGATTTGCCCAATGTTATATGTGTAACGTTCAACATGCGCCAAAATAATGCCAATACCATTAAGTTGTAGGTTGAAAAAAACCTCTTTCCACATTTCATTTGGTGCTTGTTGCATATCAAATTCAATTAAGATTTCTTGATTCTGAAGGAATAAAAGAGACTCTTTTGGTTTTTCTGCCAATTTTGGTTCAAAATAGTATTCTGCTGCCGAGTTGAAAGGGATGTTCACTTGTAGTTTTTTCAATTCATCTTGAACTTCTTTTTCTCTTGGTTTAATTGTTTCTGCAGAATTGGGGTAGTGTGCAGAATAGATATGTGGCGTTGTTATAATCTTTTTAAAACCTAAATCTTGAAGTCCCTTGACGAGAAAAATGGATTCATCTAAATTTTTGGCGCCGTCATCAATGCCAGGAAGAAGATGGCTATGGCCGTCTACTTCAATAGCAACAATAAGTTCAGATAAACTGACTTTTTGTTTGTTGTTGTTTTTAAATAGCCAGTTCACCTGTTCCCCGTTTTAAGTTCCCATTCCCAAGCGGTACGCATTATATCTTCCACATTATGCTTTGGAGTCCATTTTAAATCTTTTTTTGCTTTGCTTGAGTCAGCAAATATTTCTACAACATCTCCAGGTCTTCTATTAGTTATTTTATAATTAAGTGGCTGTCTTGTTTCTTTTTCAAAAGCATACAACATTTCAAGAACGGAAACGCCTTTTCCTGTTCCTAGATTATATATCTGATAAGAATCACTTTGTTTTTTGGAAAATAAATAGTCTAAAGTTTTTGTATGTCCGTTCGCCAAGTCCATGATGTAGATATAGTCTCTAATGCATGAACCATCGCGTGTATCGTAATCTGCGCCAAAAACCTGTAGCTCAGGAATTTTTCCTGAGGCATTACCCATTATTACAGGCACTAGGTTTTGTGGTTTATCATATGAGTATTCTCCAATTAAATTGCTTGGGTGTGCGCCTGCCGGGTTAAAATAACGGAGAGAAACAATATTGGTCTGTTTTTTTGCTGATAAATCTTCCAACATCATCTCACAAATTTGTTTTGTTCTTGCATAGGGGCTCTCTGCTAAAGCAATTGGTGTTTGCTCTGTAACTGGCATTTTAAATGCATTGCCATAAACAGAGCATGAAGAGGAAAAAATCAAATTATTAATTTTTCGCTTATCAACTTGCTTTAGTAAATTAATCATCCCTCCAATGTTGTTTTCAAAATATATGAGTGGCTTTTCTACTGATTCTCCTACGCTTTTGAACGCTGCGAAATGAACGATAGCTTCTATATCATCCTCTTTGTCAAAAAAGTCATTCAATTGTTTTTCATCTCTTAAGTCGACTTGATAGTTGACCGGTGTTTTATTTGTTATTGCTTCAATCCCTTCTAATATTTTGGGTGAGGATCGAGAGAAGTTGTCTAGCCCAATTACATTATGGCCATTTGCAACCAAATCTGTCCAAGTATGCGCACCAATATACCCACACGATCCAGTGATTAGAACTTTTCCTTGGTTTACTTGCAAATGAAATGAGGATTTAAAAGATTTTCTTTGTTGTAGGTCAATGTTTTTGACTTGTCGTCAGTGTGTTTAAGTTGGAAACCTAAAAATGACACAATGGCATCTGCCGCCGCAGTGTCCCATTCCATTGTTGGACCAAATCTGGGATAAATTTCAGCCTCGCCTCTTGCTAGCAACATAAACTTCAGGGAACTTCCTATTGCTTTCGTTTGA
>MDTB01156730.1_pt1 | contig 11181 bp, 14 predicted proteins | sample 811161 | NCBI WGS metagenome assembly MDTB01 (sample SAMN05326650, study PRJNA326480) | marine metagenome | isolation source: seawater | place: Mediterranean Sea | collected 2009
ATTTTGTTGTATATTTATATTCATAGACATATATAATGATACATGCTCCTAATATAATACCTAATATACCTATTATTTTGCTAACATCTATTTTTTCTTTAAATATAAATATACCAGCAATAGTACATAATAATACATTAGTATAAGATAATCCTGAAAATACTTGTGGTTGTAAATTATTAACAGCTATTATTTGTAGTATATCTTTTGCAAATCCTAATATTAAAAATATTATAAATAAAATGGGAATTGTATAATAAGATTTTCCAAAGTTTTTCTCTAGTAATACACTTGGTATATGTAATGTTTTTAAATATTTTTCTGTTGACTTAGGTAGAGTATAAATAATAATAGATATAATTAATAATATTATGAAAGGGATTGTATTTGCTTCTAATAATTGTATACTAGCTATATTATATGAACTTCTATTTTTATTTTCTTGATATATTTTTTTTGTATCTTTATTATAAACAACGCGAGTAGATATATTTTTTACAAATACTAAATATAATGATAAACATAAAACTCCTAGAATAATTAAACCTAATCCAAATATATTACTGTTTGTTAAATTATTAATATTATTTATAATAATATATATTATAGATATTATAATTAAAATTCCACCTATTATAGTCGGTATATATTTTGATGGTTCTTTTGGTAAAATATTTTGTTTGTTAATTAAATAAGCAAATATTATATAAAATAAAGGAAAAGTATATATTAATGGCATAGCTAATGAAAATGGTACTATTTTGTAAGCAGTAAATATAAATAATATAAATCCTGTATAAAATAATCCAACTATTACTCTTTCTGAATTTAAAAATAATTCGCTAAATTTAAATGGATATTTAGTAGTATAGTTATAATATAATGTTGTAATTAAAGATACTAGTAATAATGCAAAACAAAATATAGTTGATTGGAAAAAAATATTAATTTTATGTTGTTTTATAGATATTTTATATAATGTAGCTGATATTGCTGAAAATATAATAGATACTATGCCTAATAGATTATTCATATAATAATATTAAATATTAAATATTATATATTGATTTTTATTATATAAAGTGTTTTGCTAATAATGTTTGGATATTATAAAAGGTAATAGGGGAATTATTTGGTGAGTGTTGTTGGGTGGTGTTCAATAGTTTAGATAATTTTTCATCAGGATAAATAATATTTTGTTTTGATAGTTTATTTGTTTTGATATAATTAATAATACTACGAGTAATATTTGTTCTTGAAACTTTTGAATCATATGGAATATTTATAAAATCACATAATTCATTAGAGATTTTAATAGGAGTAGAAATTTCAGATATTTGTGTTGATTTTCGTTTTCGTTTATTATTAGTATTAGATTGAGTGTTGTTGTTGCTGCTACTGTTACTGTTTTGTTTGGAAAGTTTCGTTTGTAATTCTAAATTTTTTTTCTCTAATTTTTTAAAATATTTCTCTAAATCAGTAATAGATTTTTTAATATTATTTATTTTAGTTTTAACAATATCTAATTCATCTGTATTACATTCTGTATTTATAAGTTTATTGGATTGTGGTATGGGGTGTGGTATTTCTGAATTGATATTCATTGTATAATTTTATATTTTGTTATATTATTATTTTTATGTTGATTATTTTTGTATATATTATATAATATATGAATATAGATCAAGATTGTATAATAAATATATGTTATTTTGCATTTATTTTAATTATAATATGTTTTTATATAAATAATATAATTAAAACTATTTTTGATAAAGTAGTATCAGTAATAGCAATAGTATTATCGGTATTTATTTTATTCTCTAATGAGATAGTATTATTAGATCTTGCTCATTGTTTATATTTCTTTTACTTAATATTGATAGCTTGTTTCTCTAATAATATATATTTTTTAATATTAAATATTTTAATGTTAATTAATATTATTTTAACACATCTTTATTATAAAAAATGTATATTAAATAATCGACAAAAAAATTCTGGGTTTTTTTACAACTTAATAAATACGATTAATACTAATATAGGTTCTATTAATTTTTTTAATATGTATATAATTTTACTAATTATTTCTATAATAAAATCACTATTTATTACCATTTACTAAATGTACTATATTCATTTGCAGCAGCTGGTTCAAATAAAGAATCATCGTACATTTGTCCTCCTGGTACGTTTGCATCTACTAATGGTGTATTATTATGTTGATACATAGCATTAAAATTAGGATTTGCTTGATTAGCTCCTGGCATACCTTGTGCGGGTAAATTACCAGTATTATTATTTAATGCTTGGGTAGATGGGAATGGAGTATCTATAAGAGTTTGTTGGCTAGGGAATTGTGTTGCACCAGTATTTTGTCTTGTTGGTAATAAATTAGATATATTTTTCATATGCGGTTTATGTTGATTTTTATTTGTAGCAACTGGGGGAGGTGTTGCTGTTTTTCCATATATATAATTCTCTAACCTAGTATATAAAATATTAATTTTAGTTCCAAATTTTGTTTGCATAGTTGATAACAAAAGTAAAAATGGTACAATATATATAGTGTAATTGTCGGAATCACAATAATCTATTTTGCTAAATGTAGGAATATATCGGATGGCTTTATTTGTAATAGTAATAGTTATAATAATAAATAATAGTTGAAGTATTATTTCTAAAAGTATTTCTAATGTAGGTTTTGTATCATCATCATCTGGTACAAAATGTTTTTGTAGTTTTAATATAATAATAACAGGAATAATAGCTAGTAACATATATTGTATGCTATTAAGCATAGTGCATTTGTATTGTTCATCGCAACTAAATAAATCTTTAAAAAATCCAGTAAAACTTTTTTCAACACAAGGTAAAGTTGTATCAGAAGAGTCGCTCATATGTTTTAAGAAAAGAAATTAAAACTAATATATTAATTATTAATACTATGATTAAAAGATTGTGTGAAATAAACAAATTAACTAAACAAGGAACGATTCATGATGAAATGCAATATTTAAACTTAATTAGAGATATACTTGATAATGGTGTAGATGTAAATGGTAGAAATGGTGAAACTCGTGCTATTTATGGAGCAGTAATGCATTTTGATTTATCTAAAAAAACATTACCATTATTAACTACAAAAAAAGTAGCGTGGAAAACTTGTTTAAAAGAATTATTATGGTTTATTAGTGGTAAAACTGATAATAATATTTTACAATCTAATAATGTAAAAATATGGAATGAAAATGCTAGTAGAGAATTTTTAGATAAGCAAGGTTTAGTATGTAATCGTGAAGGAGATTTAGGACCGGTATATGGACATCAGTGGAGACATTTTAATGCTTCTTATACTGATTGTGATACAGATTATACTGGAAAGGGTATAGATCAATTACAGAATATAGTAGAATTATTAAGTAATCCTGAAACTAGAACATCTAGACGTATAATAATGTCAGCATGGAATCCTTGTCAATTATCACAAATGGCATTACCTCCATGTCATGTTATGTGTCAATTTAATGTATTTAACGATAAATTATCGTGTACATTATATCAAAGAAGTGCAGATGTAGGGTTAGGATTACCATTTAATATTGCATCATATGCATTTTTAACACATTTATTAGCACATCATTGTAATTTAGAAGCATCTGAATTAATAATAAATATAGGGAATGCACATATTTATAGTGATCATACAGATATATTAAAACAGCAATTAGATAGAGAAGTTTATAATTTTCCTAAAATAGATATAGTAGATTCACAAGATTGTACAGAAATAGAAGATTATACTATAGAGAATGTAAAGGTACAAGATTATATATCACATAAAGTATTGAAAATGAAAATGCGTCCTTAATGTTGATTTATATATATAGAACTATTTTATATGAGTCAAACTAGTAGAACTAGAAGAGTAGGTGGTGGGCAACAACAACAACAGCAACAATCTGCATATGCATTATTACAAAGTCATGAAGAGAGATTAAGAAAGGTAGAGAATAATACAAGTACATCTATTCAGTCAAATGAGTTGCAGCAATTATATTCTAAATTATCAGATTTAGAGAAAAGATTTATTGTGTATCAGAATAGACAGGATGTAAATACTACTTCCATAGATGTTACACAATCCTCTTTAAAAAATATTACATCTCGAATTAGTAATTTAGAATTATTATATGAAAATATAGAGAAAGATTCAACTACTAAAATTAATGATAAATGTATAGATATACATGTAGCTACTATTAATAAGTCTTTACTTGCTATTAAATCTTCATTAAAAGATTATCATGAGATATTACAGACTTTATCGCATAAACAATCATTACATAATTCTGAATTAAATGTTTCTAAATTATCTAGTAAAATATTTGAAGAATCAGATAATACTAGCAATAATAGTAATAGTATTAATATGTCTGTTTTAGAGTCTATTTCTAAATCTTCTATGGAAACAGAGGATTCATTACAAAATATATTAAAGTCTTCTACTGATAAGAGTGATACACGCGAGGTAGAGGCTGCGGTAGAAGCTGCTGTAGAGGCTGCCGTAGAAGCAAAATCATTAGCTGAAGATGAATCTCAAGAATCCCAAGAATCCCAAGAAAATTGATATAATAATAAAGATAAATTGATATTAAAGTTATATTATTTAATATCAATAATGAGATTAGTATTACAAGAAGCAGAAAAAGTTGCTATACTAATTACAGTAGCATCTAATTTATCGGAATTTAATTCAGATATATCGTTTTATTTTATTAATGATGGTTTAAGGATACATGGAACTGATTCTAGTCATATTTGTTTATTTGATTGTTTTTTAGAGAATAAGTGGTTTAATCAATATGATACTGATAATCTGAAACAACCCGAAAAGGAAGAGGTGGATACTCCTATAAAGATTACATTAACAATAGATATATTTTATAAAATATTAAAAATGTATAAAGAATCACAAAAATTACAAATAGAGTATGAAATAGATAGTGATTATTTAAAAGTATCATTAACAGATGGAGCTACTAGTTGTGATAAGTATTTTGATATTCCTTTATTAAATACAGATGATAGTATTAATGATTTAGATATGGGTGAATCACAAGTTGATTTAACAATGAGTTCCAAGAAATATACTGAATTAATCTCTCAATTTGAAATGTTTAATGCTACTATAAATTTTAAATTATCGGAAGATAAGATTAATTTATATACAAATAGTTGTAATGGTAATATGAATATAGAATTAGATATTAGTAATATAGATTTAGACGAAGATGTGGATGAGAAATTAGGTTTAGTAGGATATGCAATTGATGAAGATTTAGTATTACAGCAAATATTTTCAGTAAGATATATGAAATTAATCTCTAAATTTGATAAATTATCAAATGATATCCAGTTATCTTTTATACAAGACCGGCCAGTAGTAGTAGAATATTCTATACAAGATAGTAGTTATATGAAATTTTATTTAGCACCTCGTGATGATTTAGAGTAATAGTATAGAGTCAACATAAAAGCAAAATAAAAACAAATTAAAAAAATGTAGTAAAAAATGAATCATATTTTTAAGTTAAAGAGATAGATAGGCCGGGATCCTCTACAATGACAGAATTTCCAAAAGAAATCTTCTCCAAGATTTTAACGTTCATCGATTACAGAGACCATCGCAGAGTAGCAACTGATACTGTGGAAGAAATTTTAGATGTAGGTTCTATTAATGCAGAATTGATAAGCCAAAGCATTCAACTTAATAATTGGCTTGTTGATTCTGAACATCCATTTTCACCATTCACACAATTGCGCGAAGCAATAGCTCGTGAGCAACGTTTTCACGATGGTGTGATTACTATTGATGATTGGGAGGAGCTGGAAGAACAGTTTGCACGAGATCAGGCGTATGAAGCAGAATTAGAAGAAGAGTATGCTGATTATGGGTATAGTAATAGTGAATGGAGCAATAGATATGCATATCATGCAGATAGGATGGAGTAATAGTTATAGGAATAGGAATTTTGGTTTTTTTTGGTTTTTTTTGGTAGATAAGATATTAATATTATAGAATTTATATCAATATAGTAAAAAGCGTTTAATTCTTATTGAAAAAAACTCATTAGCTAAATAGAGATAAATGTTATATATAATTTTAATTTTTTGTTTTGTATTATTGATATATTTTCATATTCAATATCAATTAAAACAGAGTGATGAGATGGAGGTTTTAAATATAGAGTATCAAAATAAGAAGCAATTAGATAAATGTTTAGATATAAGACAACCTTGTTTGATTTCTCTAAATAATATACAAGGTATACAAGATATACAAGATATAGTGAATGAATTAAATAGAGGAAATATGAAGGTTTTAAATAAGCATGTAGATTTACATTCAGATGATTTAAAAATAGATAGATTAAATATTACACAACAGATACCAATAGTGGATGGTTTTAAAAAGATAGATAATAAAAATACAAATAATATAATAACACAAAATGTAGAGATACAGAATGATAAAAAATTATTAAAATCGACTTCACAATTATTTAAACCAGAATTACTATATGACACTAAATGTAAATATATATCTGGAACAGAAGGTAAAGCTACAAATTTTGTAAGTGAAATAAGTAATAGAGTTTTTTTATTTTCAATAGAAGGTGAATGTTTAATAAGATTAATGGTTCCAACTAGTTTAGAGAATAATATAAATACACGTGAATTAAATTATATAAGTAACTTAGATGTATCAGATAAAGATTCTCTAAATAAGTATGATATTATAGAGATTTATTTAAAACAGGACCAATTATTATATATACCGAACGGTTGGTGGTATAGTATAGAATTTGGTGAAAGGAATTCCGTTTTGTTATTACGATATTATACATATATGAATTTATTAGCAAATATGCCATTAGTATTTAGTAAATATATACAAGATGAATTTAATCATATAAGAGTAAATTATATAAAATCAGATGAAATAAATAATAATGTAACATATAAAGCTAAAACACAAGTTCCCGAGCTAGTAGTTTAATAATCAAATATATATTAAAAAATATAGTAATAGAATAAAGATGGTTTAAGAGATATTATTTTAATTAATGTATTATAATTAAAATGATAAACAATAAATATAAATTATTAGAGAATATAGGTGAGGGTGGTTTTGGAAATGTATATAAGGCTAAAAATATATTAAATGATAATATAGTAGCAGTTAAATTAGGAAAAATAGATAATAATCAAGATATTGTTTTAAAGAACGAGGCAAAAATATATAGATTATTAAAAGATATATCTGGTATACCTAAACTTAGATCATATGGTACAATAGAGAATTTTATGTATATAGTACTGGATTATATGGATTTATCTTTATCAGATTTAATATCAATTAAAAAACAGTTAAATATATATACTGTTGCAAGTATTGGTATTCAAATGATAAATCGTTTAGAATCTATTCATAAATTAAATGTAATACATAGAGATATAAAGCCAGGTAATATATTAATTAAACAAGATAATTCTATGATTTATTTAGCTGATTTTGGATTAGCTACATTATTTATAATAGATAATAAACATATCGTTAGAAAACAATCAGATATTATTACAGGAACAAATAAATATTCTAGTAAAAATGTTAAACAGGGTTATAATAGTAGTTGTAGAGATGATTTAGAATCACTTTTTTATGTTTTAATAGAATTATATTTAGGATATATACCTGAGTATATAACTAATACAGATAGTGCATGTTGTGAATCAATATGGGATGTTTTAAAGGGTTGTCCAGGAGAATTATTAACAGCTTGTAATTATTGTAGGCAATTATATTTTGATGAAAAACCTAATTATAAATATTTAAAAGATTTATTAAATACTTGGCGTGATAATATTACAAATGATGCTGATAAATATATTGAATGGTTATAAATATATTTATAAAACAGTTTAAAGAATTCAACATCTTAATATTATATATAATAATGAGTTCATCTAACACAACTAGCCCAACAAATACATCCCCAGAATCTAGAGTTAATGGTCAAGTAAAATGGTTTAACACTAAGGCTGGGTACGGCTTTATTGCTTCCGAAGGAAAGGAAGATATTTTTGTACATCACAGTGGTCTTAATACAGGAAACGATCAATTTCGATATCTAGTACAAGGAGAATATGTAGAATTTGTAGTAATTGAAACAGATGATGGACGTGAAACAGCATCAGATGTAACTGGTTGTAATAGAGGTAAGCTAATGTGTGAAGTAAGGCAGGAAAATGCAGATGAATCAAGAGGTTCTTCTCGCAATAGAGGAGGTGGTCCTAGATATCGTGGAGGAGGACCTCGTAATACTCGCGATAAGATTCAATTGAATGGTGATACTATTTGGGAAGGTGATATTAAAAATAAGAATAAGAATGGAAGAGTTAATAAGCGTAAGCCTTATCTAAATCCGTAAATTTTAATATGTTTTATTTGTTATTAATAAATTGATTGTTTTATGATTTTTATGTTTTTTTCGAGATAATACTTTATTATGGTTAATTATTATTTAATAATAATAATGAACTTAGATAAGTTAGATATAAATATAAGTCAAAATACTGAGCAATATGGAAAGGCAACTTATACATTTATATTTGAATTTTATGGAATAATAATGGCTAATTTTTTAGTAATATTTGTTCCAAAGATGTGTGAACAAGAGATATGTACTATACGTGATAATATACATTATCAAAATATATTGCATAGTATAGGATTATATCATAATATAGTAAGTTTTATTTTGATATTATATTTTTATTATATAGAATTTAGTAGAGAAAGATGGTGTATAAAAAATTTAGATGTAGATGATTTTAAATCATTAGTATATTTGGATGATGAAATAGAGAAATATCCGCTATTAAAACGAGATATTAAGCAAATAAATAAGCGATATTTTAATGTATTAGTAATATGTAGTATAAATCAAGTAATAAATATAGTGATAAGTATTCCAGATATATATAAGAATAATATAGGATGGGCTACGGTGACACCGTTTATTAGTTATGTGATAGTTATAGGAAATAAGTTATATAATTCATATGATATATCATATAAATCATTGCATCAAGAACGAGTATTAAGTGCGTATATTACAGATCCAATTACATTTAATATAGTTGAATCTGATAAATTGGATGAGTTAGAAAAATTAAGGACATCAAAAATATCAAATATATCTACAATAGTAGAATTATAGTATATTATTAGTATATTATTATAGTATATATGGTATATTATTTTACACGTAAAAAACGAAACAAGAAATGTAAAAAAAAACACGATTCTTGTAAAAATAGATGTAGATCTCCTTGTAGATTAAATAATAAAAAATATAAAAATTTACATAAACAATGTTTAGGAAAGGCAAAAGAAATGATGCATAAAAAAAACAATATAAGAGTTTTATTAGATTTACCAGAAATAAATGATTTGATTCCAGAATTAGGAGTTAATGTAGAAGATTCAGGAGGCAATATAAAAACTAGAATAACGAAATATAATTATATAATACAATTAACATATTCAAAAAAAACTTCACAATTGGATATTCGTAATATTATTCAATATTGTTTACAACGCGGCAAAGAATTTGGATTTTTAAATGGACGAGAATATACAACTAAATTAAATAAAATTATAACTAATAATAAACTTCATAGTAAAACTAAAAATAATGTATTAATATATTTAACTACGACAGATATAGATGGTACCAATAAATATAATAATGTAGAACATATTAAAAAAGGTGTAATAACTGAATTAAGACAATGTATAAAAAATACAAAATATAAATTAAAAAATATTGTTATTCATAATAAATAATACACATGAGAGAATATTATATATCAATATATTTTTTATATTAATATATTTTTTATATTATTAAGGGATTTTGTAAATTATAATATTTATATATATTATAAAATGCCTCGGAAACATACATCGAAATATAAGCGTCGTAGTAATCGGAATGTGCGTAGATTAAAGAACCATACAAATAGACATCGTAGACGATATCGTAATAAATCGCGTAAAGTAGCAAAAGCAGGTTTTTTTGGACCATTTAAACGATATAATGCAAAATTAAATAGAAGGTCCAGACGTTCAAATCAATTAAAAACAGCAGATAGAGAAAAGAGAAAAAGATTTATAAGACAAACCCTAGATGATTATTTAATACAATTTATTAGACCAAATACAACAAAGTTTGATATAATGAATTTATCAAAAGCAAATAGAAATAAAGTGCGTCGTTTTACAAAAAATCACGAAACTATTTCAAATCAAATAACTAAAATGTATCAAGTATGGTTAAAAACATCTAGAACTATTCCACAGCATTTAAACAAACGAGATAAACACGAGTTTTATATGGTAATAAATAGATTACATAAAGAACCAGATGACAATGCAATTAGAACTCGATTAAATCATTTTTTTATGAGAAGAACAGGCCTTCCGGGAAAAGCATCATATATGAGATTATTAGAAGCTATTAAACGAAAAGAAATTTTACAAAATAAACTTGTTAAAGGAATCCATAATATATTTGATTATGGTGATAAATCTGTATTAAGAGAATATAGAACATTAGTAAAACAAACAATGGCTCGGTCAAAGTCTAAATCAAAGTCTAAGTCTCGTTCGCGGTCTCGTTCTCGTTCGCGGTCTCGTTCTCGTTCGCGGTCTCGTTCTCGTTCTCGTTCTGGGTCTCCTATTAATCGTCTTTCTCATCGTGTATCAGAATTAAATTCTGGTAAAGAATTAACTAATTTAATAGAAAGTCTATCAAAAGATCCAGGATTCAATTAAAAATTGCAACTTAATATATTGTTAAATTATTTTGATAACATTTATATAATGTATTATTATATTAAAACGATATATAAATATATTAAAACAATATATTTTATCTTTTCAACAAAAAATTTATTGTTATAGTAATTTTTTATTTAAGTTTAATTATATGATAAGACTATAATACATATGGTATTGCAAAAAAGAAATGTGTTTTTATATTGGACTGGGTTAGAATATAAACTAATAATTATTCTTCGGAATTTAATTTATTTACATTCAAAAAATGG
>MDTB01144345.1_pt1 | contig 11180 bp, 9 predicted proteins | sample 811161 | NCBI WGS metagenome assembly MDTB01 (sample SAMN05326650, study PRJNA326480) | marine metagenome | isolation source: seawater | place: Mediterranean Sea | collected 2009
ATGTCAACGTTAATTCAATCGTTTCTCCAGGATTAACCATACTATCTGGACCATAATCAACACTAACGTTATTGACCGTTACATATGGACCATTGGGAGATGAACTTAGTATTTCTCCAAAATAAGGCTGTGTATTCTGAGCTGTTATAACAATATCAATAATTCCAGGATCAGATAAAGGCTCATCAAATATAATAATTGCAAACCCAGATTCATCTACTGTACCTGACCCAATAAGCAATCCATCTTTAGACATCCCAACGTAGGAATATGGATTTGCCTGAATTTCTATTGCTTCTTCTCCAATCGGTATAAAAACCTCATGATATACATTATTTGTTAAAGGCATTCCCATATATGTAGATAATGATGGGTCTCCCATTAAATGATAAATTTCCCAATAGTATTGAGTTAAGCTACTATTTGCTTCAGTTACAGCTAAATTACCTAAATAAATAATTGCACTATTTACAATTGCCCAGTTCTGTTCCTGGTTTTCATGAAACATGCCATCATAGGCTCCTTCACCCGAACCATTAAAAGTAGGATTTGCATTAATAGCGCTTGATGAAGTTCTGCCAACACCCCACCAAAAATCTTCATCCCAGTATGTTAAATTTGAACCACCTATATAACCTATAGCACCTCCATTACTTTTTCTTAATAGAGCTTCACCAAAGCACACTCCATGATCAAATTTATTAGTAGTACAACAATTTCCAATCATAGTTGGATATTTCCCAGAATTAGTCATCGCATTTGCATCCCCAACATCAAACCTTGGATCATCCCATCCTTCTTCCCAACCATGTGCTGTGTAATTAATAAAACTAGCTCCTTCGTTTGCCCAATTTTTAATTTGTTGATCAGAACTACTTAAATCTGATTCAGGATATAAAATTGTATTTGAATAAATTCCATGACTACTATTAAAATAATATTGATTCCCGTAATTGATTTGTCCATTACCATGAGTCTGTGCATAAAATCCATCCACACCTGAAATCATAATTACATTTTCTAAAAACGATGGGTCTGGCATTTCATATTTTTCATATTCTATTGTTTTTTGGATTTGTGCCTCTAAATGACTATCATTTACGGCAGAAAAACGACCAATTAAAATATCTGGAATACCATTTATACCATCACTTCCCATGCTTGCATAGTTAAGATCTGAAACATGACCATCTAAACCATTTACATAGGAAGCATCAATCAAGCCATCATCTCCAACAATTAGAACAAAGGAGGGAGGCGTTGGACTATTATATCTATCCATAATATGGGCTCGTACTGATGAAGCAGACCCTCCACCTATATCAGTATCATAAACAAGCTCTACATTAAAGCCTTTTTGAGTTTTCCATTCAATAAATTCATCCAAATCATTATTAAACGCACTATTAGCTATAATCAGATAGGTCACCTCATTTTGAATAAGGTCATTTCTGCTATTTAAAGGCTCATAATTAATAATTTGCTTATAAATTGGCTCAAAATATGGTGAATATAGGCGCTCTTTTTCTCTTTCTTGAAGAGCATAGTTTGCGTTGTCAAAAATAATATTTACTTCTATTTCAGACTTAATTTTTAGTTCATTGGTGACCGGATTATAAGAAACAGGGTTTATTTGAAGGTTTCCTAAGCGCATAGACCTTAGAAACCCTTTCTCGTCAATCATAGCTACTTCATCATTTATAAAACGATTCGCTTTATATGCTTGTTCATTTATTACAAAGCTCACTTGATTTACATCTGCGCTTTTTGAAACAGAAGGCTGTCTTGGCAGAATTTTATTGTTGATACCCATTTCACTTAAACTATATATATTTTCATTTACATCGACTATCTCAATTCTAGATACTGCTTCATATGGTATTTCAATTAAATTATTAATCTGAGGCAACTCAGGTGACCCTAATTCATTCGTTGAATAATTTGAATCAACTTTAAACTGTATATACGTTTGATTATTTTTCTCAACTTCATCTAAAATTATATCTCCAACCTTAATTTTAATATTTATAGATTGAGGTGATGTTTTGGAAAACTCAACATCAGTTTTACCATTTAAGTTGATAGTGTTAGATAAAACACTAGCCATCAATAAAATAATAGGTATGCAAATTCTTGTAATCATTATAACTCTCTTCTAATTTTGGTTTAACTAAAGCTATTAATATATGATTAGTAATACAAAATTATTTTAGTTACAAAATGTAACCGTTAATTAATGACAATATAAACTCTCAAAACGCGATTTTTGATTTGCATTTAATTTCTGATTAACAATGATTCCTCTTTTAATTAATAAAGATTCAATGTTACTAGGCGGGTATTTTCTGTCATAACAATAATTAATGATTATAAACCCTTCTTTTATCATTATGTCATATTCTAATATTAATTCGTTATCTAAAAACCTTTCAATATATTCAATAGCTTTAACACATGGAGTTTCAATCATCATAAAATTAATTTCACCATTTTTTTCACAATCTGATTTTGATAAATCAATTTTTGAACATGAATAACATATTATAAAAATAAGCCAATATTGTTTCATTAAAAATAAAGCCATGGAATCACATAATCTAAAGTAAATCGGTAGCCGATTGTAATTTCTATAGCATCAAATTCATTATTAAGAGCATTCTCAGAGCCTATTCCTACTCCTTTGATAAGCATTGGTTTCTGTATATTTAGAGATATTGAATTTGTTCCAGCTTTCCATACAATCCCTGTAGAAGGTATTAACATTGTACTATTCGATGAAGGGTCAAGTAACCCATTCCAGTAACCATTGCCATTATGAATCAGAAAAATTCCAGATGAGAATCCAATTAAGCCCCAATCACTTAATTTTTTATTTGGTTTAAAAAGAGAACTGAATGCTAAACTGTATATGTCACCTGCGGCATATCCATAACTTGAATCTTTAATGGGTAGTTTCGCTTCAAATTTAACGCCCCAGAAAACTGGGTTACTTATTTTTTTATTAAAAATTTGAATTTCCATTAATCCTTTATAATTGCCGTCACTCAAAGCAAAGTGGCGATGTTCATGACCATCTTCACTCCAATCTATAGAGCCTGTTTCTTGCTCTTCCTGCAAGAAAAAAGGATCTGATGTTAACACATTATCTGATGGAATTGATAGACCAAACCCAAGAAATATTCTATTTCCTGCTTGCATCCCCGTATTATTCAACAAATACTTAAATCTTAAACTGGTATCTCCCATAATCCCTCCATTGGCATTGACAAAATCATCTAATGAAGATTCAGAGCGATGGTGATTACTCTCCTTATGTGGCCCCCAGCCCATTTCTCGAACAACAACGCTTTGTAAAAGATTCACATTCCAATAATCAGACAGCCCAATCGTTACAGATGGTAAAAAAAGTTTTGTTGATAAATGTCCAAAATGATCGAAGTTTTCATTTTCTACTGGCTCATGTCCCCAATCAATATGCTGTATATTAATATTTGCTGCGACCATTACTTGACCTGCAAATAAGCCTATTCCATCACTTGCGTTGCCGACCGGCATCGAAGGATTTCCTCACATCGCTCATTGTGGATATAAAAATGAAAAGAGGAAAAAAATAATTGCAATATTTTTCATGATTTAATTTAAGCATTAAATTAAAAGTGTAGAACTAAAAAAACTTTAATACATTTAATCAATAGCATGTTAAAAAAACTACATATACTAATTATAACGACATCTTTAATCATATCCCAAGATTGGGATTATTCTGCTGATATAGCAGAAATAAAATCTTTGAATGGCAAAGATGTTAAACAGTTTAAAGGCAATGTTATAATTAATAGAGATAATTTGAAGCTTAAAACCAATAAAGCTATCCAGTATGTAGCTGAAAACACAATTCATCTTTATGGGGATATTACGATGATTGACGATGAGACAACAATAACATGTAATAAACTCATATACTACATGGATGATGAATCTTGTAAAGCTCAAGAATCCGTTATTTTAAGGCAAAAAAACAGAACAATTTATTGTGATTCGCTTAATTATTGGGACATAAAAGATTCTCTTAAAGCATATGGAAATGTTAAGCTTAATCATGATGAAAATAAGCGCAGACTACTTTCTAATGAACTTAATTTTTTTAGAAAAGACTCCTTAACTCAAATTATAGAACTAAAAAAATCAGCAGAAGCATATAATCTCGTTCAATCAAAAACTTCTGCTGAATCAAATTTAATGTTATTTGAAAATATGATGAAAGGTAGACTTATTAAAGCAGTTTTAAAACAAGATACAATCAAATCATTAAATATTTATGGAATGGCAACTGCCAATTATCACATCATAAAAGACTCATTGTTAATTGGAGAAAACAATGTTTCGGGCGACTCTATAACCATAGATTTTAAAAATGAATTATTAAATAGAATGCAAGTTTATGGAGGCGCCATTGGTATGTTCTTACCTGAAGGAAATAACTCTAAAATTGATTCAACAATAAATTATAACGCCGAATACATTGACTATGTTATCAAGGAAGATAAAAGTATACTCAAAGAAAAAGCATCAGTACATTATAAAGAAACAACTATTGAGTCAGGAAAAATTGTTGTTGATTGGGAAACAAATATGTTAGATGCAAACAAGGATGGAGATTACTTGCCCATTGTATCAAAGTCTGGAGAAAGCCCTATGATTGGAGAGTCTATGAGGTTTGACCTTATTAATAAAAAGGGATATATTAATAAAGGACATACAAGCTTTAATGATGGATTCTATAGAGGAGAAAAAATTCAACGACAAGAACCCAATATTATGCATATGCATAAAAGCATATATACATCTTGCGACAAAGACCACCCTCATTATTATTTCAAAAGCAAAAAAATGAAAATGATACAAGGAGATAAAATTATTGCTAAACCAATAATTCTTTATATAGCAGATGTGCCTATTATTGGGTTTCCATTTGCAATTTTACCAAATAAGGGTGGAGGTAGAAGAACTGGTTGGATTATGCCATCTTTTGGAAATTCGGAATCAAGAGGTAATTTTATGCAAAACCTAGGGTATTACTGGGCTCCAAACGATTACTTAGATTTGAAGTTTTTATTTAGCCTGTATGATCTACAAGGATTCAATTTAAAAAGTTATTTCAGATATAAAAAACGCTATAATTTTCAAGGCAGTATAAATTCGAATTTAAAAAGAGACCTTATTGTTCAATCAGATGAAATTGCAGATATTACAAATATCTTAACTGATGAATTTAGGCAAGATTGGGATATTCATTGGATTCATAATCAAACTTTTGATCCATACCAAAAACTTAATATTGACTTAACATATATGACTTCAAATAATTTTTATCAATCTGATAATATCGGGCTTGAATTAGATACTCGATTAAAACAAAAAATTGTATCATCGGTTAACTATACTAAAAGTTGGCCCTATCAAAAAAATACGCTGAACTTTTATCTATCAGAAAATTATGATATACTTGCATATGAAGACAGCCCCACTGCTGCACCAAATTATTATAAAGTTCGTACTCTTCCTAAAATAACATTTAGACATAATTCGACCAAATTATTTAAAAATGGAAACAACTGGTACAATAATATATATTCTTCTATGTCATCTGTTTTGACAGGCAATCAAAGGATTGGATTCTACGATAAAAACCCTGATTATGAGCTAGGAGAATACTTTTTAGATTGTAACCAAGACGGTAGCCTATGTGAAGGAGATGAAGGCTGGAACTCAAATATGGGTGATGGATTATACAACGAAGGAGAACCATTTACCAATAACCCTACAGATACAATTGATTATAACTCAGGAGTTATTCATAATTTTAATTTATCAATGACAAACAAAGTTTTAAAATGGTTTAGCCTAACTCCATCAATTAACTTAAAAGAAAGTTGGATTTTTAAATACAAAAACTATCAAATTGATGAGCAAAATAATTTTACTGATGAGTATAGCTATAAAAATTCATTTAAAAGACGATTGTCGGGTTCACTATCGATGTCATTATCAACTAAATTATATGGAGTTATACCATTTAAAATAGGGAGAATTTCAGTTTTAAGACATGTTATAAATCCTACCATGAGCTTTAGCTATCAACCTAGTTTATTAAAAAATAAAAGCTATTTTCAAACCGCTCCTTCTGGAGAAATACGAGATTATTTTTCTGGTTCTTTAGTTGGTAGTACTCCAACTTTAAAATCACAATACTATTCATTTACATTACGAAATGACTTTCAAGCTAAATTCAAAAACTCATCTGATGTGTACGAAAAAGTAAGTTTTTTAAATTGGACTCTTAGCACAGCTTATAATCCAGTAAAAGATAGCTTGAAATGGTCTAGCATTAATTCATCTATACAAGCTAAAATCCCAAAACTATTTGATATTGATATATCCATGATTCATGATTTGTATAAAAAAGAATACATTAATAACGCATATCAAAATATTAATAGCTTTGAAAGCTTTCCTAGGCTAACATCTATAAGTGCTTCAACAGACTTAGAATTAAGTGGTAATAATTTTAATTATAAAGAATCAGAACCTATTGATAGCTTCCAAGATACATTAGACTTTGAAGAACAAATTGATATTACTCGATCAAACACCCCGTATGAACCAGTTATAGGTAAAAGCAAGATTTGGGACACAAGACTTCGCTTAAGATATTCTATGCAAGAATTGTATTCTGACAATAAAATCAAATGGAATAAAACATTCTGGATTAATACCGATATTGATGTAAATCTTACTTCAGAATGGAAAATGACATACTCAGCAAGATTTGATATCGAAAAAACCGAGCTGGTTAGTCATAGCATTTATTTATTTAGACCATTACATTGCTGGGAATTTAGTTTTAAATGGTGGCCTAGCGGTAACAGTAGAGGTTTTATTTTAAATATATATGTTAAAAATCCTGACTTAAGAGATATAAAAATAAAATCAACTGGAGGCCGTTTCTTTGGTCTTTAAAATATTTATTGTGTAATATTAAATAACTTTATTTAGATAAAATGACTATGAAACTTAAAGCAATAAAGGGCATGAATGATATTCTGCCAGAAAACACAAGCAGTTTAAGGCAAATAGAAAGCCTTATCCATAATTTTTTTACTATTCATGGATATGAAGAAATAAGGACTCCAATAGTTGAAAAAACTGAATTATTTAAAAGGGTTGTTGGAGATCAAACAGATATTGTTAATAAGGAAATGTATTCTTGGATTGATAACGATAAAGAGAGTCTTACTCTGCGACCTGAATTAACAGCGCCTACAATAAGATCTTATTTGGAAAACAATCTTGATAAATTGAATAAAGTTACAAAATTATATTATATTGGCCCTGCATTTAGAAGAGAAAGACCTCAAAAAGGTCGCCAAAGACAATTCCATCAATTTGGAGTTGAAGCAATTGGATCTTTATATCCAGAACAAGATGCAGAAGTTATTTCTATGGCATACAATATATACGAAATGCTAGGTATAGAAAATCTTGAACTAATGATTAATAGTGTCGGCTCCAACATATCAAAAAATAATTATGCAAAAGAACTAAAAAAATATTTATCAGATTATTTTAATGATCTGTCTGATATTAGTAAAGAAAGATATACTAGTAATCCTCTAAGAATTCTGGATACAAAAAACAAAAAAGAACAAGATATAATAAATAATGCTCCCAGCATACTAGAATTTCTTAGTCCTGAAGATTTAAATCATTTTAACGATACCAAGCGATACTTAGATAAATTAAATATTAATTATAAAGTTAATGATAAGCTCGTTCGGGGATTAGACTATTATACTATGACTACATTTGAAATAAGAACTGATAAGATAGGCTCTCAAGATGCCTTGTGTGGAGGAGGCAGATATAATAATTTAGTCAAAGAGCTAGGAGGCGGTTCTTACCCTGCAATAGGATTTGGGGCAGGTATAGAAAGACTTATGATTGCATTAGGCGAATCGAATGAAGATAAAAAATCTAAAATTGATGTTTTTGTCGTTTCAATAGATGACCTAGCAATTATCAATGCTTTAAAAATTTGCGATAAGCTAAGGAGTCAATTAGGAATTAATGTTAGAATGGATTTATCCAGAAGTAGCTTCAAATCTCAAATGAGACAAGCCAATAAACTAAATGCAGATTATGTGGTTATTTTAAGCAAAGAAGAAGTTAAAAAGCGTGTTGGTATTATTAAAATAATGTCAACCGGAGATCAATTTGAAGTTCCTCTTGATACAATACATAGACACTTTGATATTGAAACCTCTAAAAATGATAACTAACAAAGAATATAATTTTTTTTTAATTCATTATGATGAAATCGCAATAAAGCTTGGAAATCGCTGCTGGTTTGAAAAACAACTTATTAAAAACATAAAAAACAATTATCTGGGGTTTATTGTTCAGATATAAAAAGTTTTTATGGCAGTAGAAATCAACACATATGAATTATCAATACAACCATATGAATATTGGTGTAGTTTTTTTGTTCCCAAGCATCCTGAAACAAAAGAAAAATTATATATTATAGAACATATAGAAAAAAATTGAATTGAATTTTGAAAATTTATATAATAAAATAGATAAAATATCCATAGGGAGAACAGAATGAAAATTATATCATGGAATGTAAATGGTATTAGGGCAGTACTCAAAAAAGGTTTTTTAGAATTTCTAGATGAACATAATCCTGATATAATTTGTCTGCAAGAAACAAAAGCTCATAAGGAACAAGTTGATATATGTTTAGATGAATACCCATATGATTACTGGAATTCAGCTACTAAAAAAGGTTATTCGGGCACAGCAATCTTTTCAAAAGAAAAACCAATTAATGTTAAATATGGGATCGGAGTAGAATCTCATGACCAAGAAGGAAGAGTTATCACTATAGAATTTAATGATTATTATTTAGTTACAGTGTATACTCCAAACTCTAAAAGGGAATTGCTAAGATTAGAATACCGCAAAAAATGGGATATAGATTTCTTGAAATTCTTAGCTGAATTACAAAACAAAAAACCAGTTGTTTTCTGCGGAGATTTAAATGTAGCACATAAAGAAATTGACCTAAAAAATCCAAAAAATAATCGTCGCAACCCTGGTTTCACAGATGAAGAAAGAGCTGGATTTAGCAATATTATCAAATCGGGATTTCTTGATACATTTAGAGAATTCCACGCTGAAGGCGGACATTATACATGGTGGAGCTACATGTTTCAAGCAAGAAAGAAAGATATCGGTTGGAGAATTGATTATTTTTGTATTTCAGAATCTATAAAAAGTAAGTTAAAAAATGCCTACATTTTAAAGGATGTCCTAGGTTCTGATCATGCTCCAGTTGTAATAGAATTAGATGATTAGTAAGGCTGAAATAAAAATACTTAGAAGCCTAGAAAACAAAAAAGGGCGTGAGACTCACAATCTAATTTTAGTTGAAGGAAAACGTATAATTAAACAATTACTTAATTATAAAGTTATACCAAATAAAGTTTGGGCTACACAAACTTTTATTTATAAAAATACAGATTTTATAAAGAAATTAAGCATTGAAACTAAAATTTATTCAATTTCACATCAAGATATAAAAAAAACTACTAAAACTCATAGTCCATCAGGTATTATTTGTATAGTGAGTCCTGCCAAAGGAAGCTTTAAAAAGATAGCAAGGTCTGCTGTGATATTAGATAATATTGCTGATCCAGGTAACCTTGGTACAATTTTACGTACTTCTAGCTGGTTTGGCGTTAACAATATATTATTATCAGAAAAATGTGTCGATCCTTATAATCCTAAAGTTGTAAGAGCTGCTATGGGGGCTCATTTTAATATGAATATAATTTGTGGTACAATACATAAATATATTGAAAGATTAAAATCTAATAATTTTAAAATTATAGCTGCTGACTTAAAAACCAAAAAAACTATTCGGAAATTTGCATTAAAAAATACTAAATGGGCTCTTTTAATGGGAAGTGAGGCTCATGGATTGACAAAATCATTGACTGAAATAGTTGACGAAAAAATTAAAATTCCTCAGTTTGGGCAAATTGAAAGCTTAAATGTATCTGTTGCATGTGGTATATTTCTATACCATATAACAAAAATAAAATAAATATTTGTGGAGAAAGTATGATTTACAAAAACATATTACAATTAATTGGAAACACACCTGTAGTTAAATTAAATAAAATTGGACGTGAACTAGATTGCAACCTTTATGTAAAATGTGAATTCTTTAACGCTGGAGGATCTATTAAAGATCGCATAGGCTACAATATGGTAATTGAGGCAGAAAAACTAGGCAAAATCAAACCTGGTGATACACTTATTGAGCCTACATCAGGTAATACCGGTATTGGCCTGGCACTTGCAGCTGCAGTTAAAGGTTATAATATGATTATTACTATGCCTGAAAAAATGAGCAAAGAGAAAGAGGTTGTACTAAAAGCATTAGGTGCAAAAATTGTAAGAACTCCAACAGAGGCTGCATGGGATTCGCCTGAAAGTCATATAGGTGTGGCAAATAAATTAAATCAAGAGCTCCCAAATTCTCACATACTAGACCAATATTCAAATAAAGCGAATCCAGATGCACATTATAACTACACTGCTAATGAAATTATAAAAGAATTTGATGAATTAGACATGCTTGTTGCAGGCGTTGGCACAGGTGGAACAATTACAGGATTAGCTAAAAGATTGAAAGAAACTTATCCTGATATTAAAGTTGTCGGAGTTGATCCACATGGGTCAATATTAGGTGGAGGAGAAAAAATTCATTCATATAAAGTTGAAGGCATTGGTTATGATTTTTTTCCAGATGTTTTAGATAATAATCTTATTGATCAATATATTAAAATTAATGATAAAGATTCATTTGTAATGGCACGAAGATTAATTAAAGAGGAAGGACTGCTTGTAGGAGGGTCTTGTGGTGGTGCAGTTTATGCCGGTTTGCAGGCTGCAAAAAAAATAAAAAAAGGAAATTGTCTTATTATATTGCCTGATTCAATAAGAAATTATTTAAGTGGTTTTGTAGATGATAAATGGATGGAGGACAATCAATTTATTGATTAGCCATGGAATATATTCTAATTTTATTTTTTCTAAATTTTGGAATA
>MDTB01032044.1_pt1 | contig 11178 bp, 10 predicted proteins | sample 811161 | NCBI WGS metagenome assembly MDTB01 (sample SAMN05326650, study PRJNA326480) | marine metagenome | isolation source: seawater | place: Mediterranean Sea | collected 2009
GCTTCCAGCTAAAACAACCGATCTTCCTGATTTTATAAAATGTTTTAAGTTTGCAACGTGCGCCGGAGTTACTCTCTGAGGTTGTATCCAAAACAAAGCATCAGCCTCGAGGGGGATAGTGCTGTTATTTTTCAGATCTACCTCGATTACTCTTCCATATTCGTTAAGTAAAGCAGGTAAAAAGCGGTAGGAATTTTGTATAGAAACTGCGAAGATTGGTCGAAGAGGAGATTTTTGGCTTTTTAAATGATCGATGATTAGGCCTTCGAGATAGGGCAAATGTTCAGGTTGAATTCGCTGAATAAGTATCTCCGGGTGGCCCGGAGTTTTTAATACTAACGATGACCAAATATTTTGCTCTGAATGTTCGTCATGCAACACCTTTCTTACGCTGAATGAAGAAACTCTGCGACTTGACGCATATGCAATACCATTCAAATCACTTGTTTCCGGATCAATTACACGAAAATCGATTCGTCCCGGAACTACGTCCTGCATTGCTTTCAACAAGCGTTTTACCTGCCGGGCTGTTGCTTTTAGGTTAGAAGGCAGGCGACCTTCAGAGGTAGCGAAGTAGGTGACATTTAAATGTCCGGAAAGATTTTTGAGATAGGTTTCGGTCGAAGGACTCAGTTGTGATATATCAGCACGACCCCAGACGGGTCCGTCAAAAAGCCGCAATATACTTCCCACATACATTGCGATACCCAAGAGAAGAAAGCAGGCAATAGTGGTTTGCAACAAAAATTTCCGCTTCAATAACGGGTCCTTTGCAAACTAATATAATTCATAAAAATGAAGAATATTATCATAAGACCGAAATAAACTAAGTCAGAGAGTGCAATTATACCCCGACTAAACATTTCATAATGAGGCAACACGGAAATAGATTGGTACAACCAAGTGCCTAATTCTATTTTGGGGCCGATACCGTCAAGTACTTCGACTACTTTTTCGTGACCGGAGAGTACGAATACGAAACCCATCAGAGTTGCAAGAACAAAAGCCACGATTTGATCGCGAGTTATTCCTGAGGCAAACACGCCGAATGAGAGAAAAAAAGCGCCTAAGAGTAAGGCTCCCAGATAATTGGATATAATGAGTGCTAAGTCAGGTTCGCCTAAGAAAAGAAGCATGAAGACGATCGGGAAACTTCCTATAAGTACGATAGAATAAAACATCATTGCGGCTAAGTATTTTCCGATTACACATTGGCTTGGGTGGAATGGGAGGGTCATTAACATTTCAAATGTATGTTTAGAATGTTCCTCGGCCCACGATCGCATTGTGATAGCAGGAATAAAAGCTATGAGAAGATAGGGTAGGACCTCGAAATAGGTTGACATGTCTACAATAGCATTGAGAAAGAAAGAATTCATAAATGTAGTACACGACAATAAGAGAAAAACCGCAGCATATATGTAAGCGATTGGTGAATCGAAATAAGCTGTGAATTCGCGCCAAAATACTACTTTAGTTCCCACATAAAATTGGCGACTGCTAAGCCGTTCGGTAGAGGTATTTGATTTGTTTTCCATGTTTGCAGTCAATAGTCTTGAGTTGGAATATGGTTTTTTATGGAATGTGCAAATATTTGTTCCAGACCTGCGTCCGGAATCCCGTTTTGTTTTCCTAAATCATTTACACTTCCATCACCCAATATTTTCCCTTGATGAATGATAAGGACACGATCTGAAACTGCTTCTACGTCCGCGATGATATGGGTGCTGAATAATATTGCTCGATCATGACGAAGACTTCTAAGCATCTCTCGGAAAGCCAGAACTTGCATTGGGTCAAATCCATGAGTTGGTTCGTCTAACAGTAAGATGGGTGGGTCGTGTATAAGTGCTGTGGCCAAACCGATCCTTTGGCGAAACCCAGTAGAGCACTCGTTCACTCGTTGATATAAAACCTCCTGAAGACTACACAATTCAATAACTCGATCAAACTGTGTTTGCAATTCCTCTCCATAAAGATTTCTTGCTTTGCCGATAAACTTTAGGAAAGAATCGACGCGCATTTCTTCATATAGCGGAGTATCTCCTGATAAATATCCTATAAGCTGCCGTATTGCTAGAGGGTTACGTTCGACATCTATTCCGTCTATTTCTATCTGTCCTTCATTCGGGAGAAGAAATGTTGAGAGCATTTTTAACATGGTACTTTTACCGGCTCCGTTTGGGCCAACAAAACCAACGATTTCATTTTTGTGCACCTCAAAACTTACATCGTCTACCGCTGTTAGATTTCCATATTTCCGCGTGGTATTATTTACTCGAATCATTGCCATTAGTTAGCTTTATTAATTTTATATTTTGCTGCCGAAACACTATTTTTTAAATGCACCACAGTTAAGCATGGATGCTCCAAAATATGGATTTATCAAGTCAGACTCACTCTTTTGTATCCATTGAGCGCCGTTCCCATCGAACGCCATTGGGCAGTAAGCAATGGCAAAACCTTCGGGTAAGCTTTGGGTCTCGACTACACTATCAGACAAGGTTTTAAAAATTGCTCGTACGTCTTTTATTGTAGAAGCGGAGGCAGCTTTTTCAGCAATTGAACCGACTGACTTTTCTGCGCTACGGCTTAACTGTAGCAAAGCAGCCTGGGCAACTTCGAGGTTATCGTTTGCCAAAGCTTCCTGGGCAGTAACATAATGGCTCAGTGAAAGAGGTATCGGAGTTGGGCCACAACTGAACACAACAAAGGCTAATAGACAAGCGATTTTTTTCATAACCCGATTACTTTCCTTGTTTTTATTTCGGAATATATTGGAAAGGTAAAGAATAACAAAAAAAGATAGGTGTGCAATAATGGTATTCGGTCCGAATCAGGAAGTGCTAGAAGCTCAGAAACGGGTATGTACGGGCCCCAAACAAACCCGACCGCTCACAGGGGAACGCGGCAGTCCTGATCCTAAACGAATTCTGGATTTAATTCTTGAGACGATTTCAGGCGAACTTCCACCTGATAAGGCCGTATCGTATGCTCAAATTGGAGCTTTTTTTGCCGCTATGCGTATTCGCCGGACAATTGGCGAAAATTGTAGATGGTCTTTCGCAGAAGAGAGCGCCTTCTCTTCTGTATCTGATTTATTTGAGAATCTCCCTCCAAGCATAAAATTTTTATTAGATGAAACACGCGATGCCAAAGGTAATAAGTACGAGTTAGCAACGATCGAGGCGCTCAGAATTGTACTTGCTGGAGACCATTTGAATTATGTTCAGACTATATCAGCATTAAGAGAAGTGCTTTCAGGTATGGTTCGGCCAGAATGGTCCGCAGCTCTGCTGATTGGTCAACGAATGAATTTAGAAAGTGACGATGAGGTGTTAGCCTATTTAGATGCAGTTTTACCACCTGAAGATATCCGTGAGGTCGATGTCCCGTCGGTTACTCATTTTGGCGCTCCCTTTGATGGGTCAATGCGATACCACAGACCGAATATCTTTATCGCAGCCACGCGGGCTGTTTTAGGTAGGCCGACTGTTCTTCATGGAGTTGATTTCATGCCTCCTAAGAATGGCGTGACCGATGAGCAAATGCTTAAATTCCTGGGAGTAAACGTTGATATTTCTCTAGAAACGGGATCGCGGCTGTTGTCTGATCTTGGACTCGTTTATATATCACAACGAAACTATGCGCCTTCTTTGTATCGACTGCGTGGTTTACGTGAACATATTGGGAAAAGACCTCCATGGTCGACCACGGAAAAGGCTCAGCAGCTTTACAGATGTTCAGGACTAAACTGCATTGTACTGGGTTTCTACCATGCCGGATATGAGAAAAAACTTCTCAAAATAGTAAAAAATCGTGGTTTTGAAGCAGGGATAGCAATAAAAGGAGAAGAGGGTGGACTATCTTTCGGCTTGCGATTGGGTAAACCCTCTGAGGCAACGCGAAAAACTGTAAATTATTGCGAAGGGTTTTTTGGATCAAAAAAGTGGTCGGAGGATGTTCAACCAAAATTTTTTGACATGAATTACGAGCAAAGCCCGCGTGCCATAGAGATCACTACTGATGCTTTTGTTCGCGAAGGTATGGATGCTTTAGGTGGGCAACGAGGTCCTTTCTATGACAAAATTCTACTAACTACTGGGATGATAGAATATTATTTAGGCTTCTGTAAAAGCGCAAAAGAAGGTATAGCACAAGCACGTAGCGTATTAGATAGCGGGTTAGTGCTACAAAAATTAGAAGAATATATTCGCATGACTCGTGAATTGAGCTAGAGTTGTCAAGCAGCTAAGTTGTTAGGAAAGGTTTTATAGAAAAACAGCTTGTAATTTTCCGAGAGCTAACGTGAGAAATTCTTTCTAATTACTATCCGTGTCATAAAGGATGTTAATACGCTATAATTCTGGGGATTTTTTAATCATCTCACTTATATTTTCGAATAGTTTTGGTTGGAAATCTATGGAGTTTTTCTTTCCTAATAAATGCCGGTCCATAAAATTCAAAAGTGAAATAAAATCTTCGAGTGTATGTGCATGGTCCCCGTCGCGTAGTGACCAACCAATGGCCTCTCCACACTGGAAAAGTTCATATAATTCTAATGCAGTTTGACAGGCCAAGTAAGTACCTGGTGGATTAGCAGCACTATCTTTTCTGGCTTCGGTAAATAATAAAGGTCGTGGCGAAACAAGCCCATACAGAAAATGTTGGTCATATGATAATTTGTGATCTTGATACCGATAATCTTTGAACTTATCTGAAAACCAAAATATATTTCCCGAACCAAAGAAACTGTCAATAGTTTCAGCTTTGTCTGTTTTCCAATGGTTGGGGGCTGCGCCCCCTGTTCCAGATCCATTTGAATTTGTGAGTGCTATACGATCATCAGTTGCTCCGGCAAGAAGTGTGGTTTTTCCTCCGCGGGAATGGCCACTAATCGCAATAGCATTGTTACAAACCTGGGGCAGTTGAACCAAAGCATCAACACAGCGGTGATACGCCCAAGCCCATGCTGAGATAGCGCCAAAATTTTTGGTAGGAAGTAGTTTGTATATGCCGGTTTCTTTGTAATTTTGTTTATTATCAGCGGCTGCTTCTGTTCGATCAAAGAGAGCTGCGATGTATCCCCGTTTAAGTACATTTTCTAAGATCTCTTCATTAAAATAACTCCAACAATTGTCACCGTACAATAAGGCATGGAAAGGTCCTTTGCCGGAGGGTATCCATAGCGTAAGAGTTTGGCTAAAAGAAGTTTTGTTTTCAAACTCTGTGACGACATCATAAATAGCGTGTGTTACTTTTGGCCATGCCTCAGGCATGTGTATGCTCCGCTGAATGACAAACGTTTTTTCTCCTGCCGGTGGTATTGCACCATATTCATGAGGCACTATTGCATCGTATAATTCTTGTCTACGGAGATGCCAATTAGATACCGTTACAGGGATGCCGTTATTGAAACGGGTAAGTTCAGGTTTCATTCTCATAAAAAAATCCTTTATCTGCTACCTATTATAAATAATAAATTACATGAATCTGGACTACAATGTCCTTCGCATTCATCATGAAAAAAAACTTGACTAAATTTTGTAAATTGAAGATACATGCCTAACTTAGGTTTAACGATTAAAAACGAAGGGATTATCAATTGGAATCCGTAGGTTTATCGACCCTTGATTATACCATTATGGCTGTTTACATGCTTATGCTGCTGGGTATGGGTATGTACTATCGCGGTTTTGCGCAAAAAAATATGGAAAATTATTTTTTGGGTGGGCGAAAATTAAAAGGCTGGATGAGTGGCACCAGTTATGCGGTAACGTGTATGAACGCAGACGTGGCGCCGGCTTATTGCGGAATGACCGTTGTAACGGGAGCGTTTATATGTTGGTGGTATCTTAGCCGATTTGGGCTTGCCCTAATGATCGGAGGTATACTTTTCGCCGTTGTATGGCGTCGCCTAAAAATCTTTACATCTCCCCAGTTTTACGAATTGCGTTACGGAGGAAATCCTGCTGCATTGATGCGTGGCTGGGTCGCGTTGCGTAGCGCATTTATTGCTGTTGTCGCATGGACAGGAGCAGGATTATTGGGTCTAACGAAAGTATCTGAGGCGTTACTTGGCTGGTCTCGTGTAGAAACATTTCTGGTCGTTATTCCGATCATTTTGATTTACGTTGTGCTCTCTGGTTATATGGGTGTGGTGGTTTCAGATATCATACAAACAGTAATAATGATCGGGTCATCCTTAATTCTTATGGGCTTGGTATGGGCAGATTTTGGAGGACCATCTGGACTTTATGAGGCGCTTTTTAGTCAGTTTGGAGGAAGCGTCGTGAGTTGGCACCCACCGCAGAGCCATGAAATGCTTGGGATAGTGGGTATTATCGCTTGGGCTATGGGAACTGCCATTGGTTATGGCGGTGATGTAGCACCCATGAGTGGGGCTATGGAAGGCCAAAGGTTATTGTCCTGTCGTAACGAACAGGAAGCAACGCGGATGTATATTTGGACGGAAATAGTACTTTTTTTGATGTTAGCAGTTCTCACACTTCCGGCATTAGGAGCGATGGTAAAATGGCCAGGCTTATACGATGGAAGTATGAATAAAGAGTTGGCCTATGGTCTTTTACTCGGCCATTACCTGCCTTCGGGGTTATTAGGGTTAGCCCTTGTGGCGATGTTCGCTTCGATAATGTCTACCGTGGACTCGAATATGAATTTTGGTGCTCAAGTTTTTATTAACGATGTTTACGGCCGATTTATTAGAACTAATGCGCCAATGAGCCATCTGATGAATATCGGAAGATTTGTGATGGTGATCATAATGGGACTTTCGATCTTAGTGGCTATGAGTGCCACAAATGTGATTGATATTGCTGTTTTCATGTTAGGTTTATCTTCAGCCGAACTCAGTGCGAACTGGGGGCAGTGGTGGTGGTGGCGATTTAATGGGGCGGCGAGGTTAGCAGCGTCGTTCGGCGGACCGCTCGTATTTTTGTTTAACAAGTATATTGTTTTTTCGCTTTGGATAGATGCAGGGCAAGATACAGCTTATGTAGTGGTGTTATCGTCGATCGCTGTTACGTGTTTACTTTGGATTTGCGTGGCTTTACTGACAAAGCCTGAACCAGAAGACAAATTAATTACTTTTTATCGCCAAGCTAGGCCAATGGGCTGGTGGGGACCAATTGCAAATAAAGCAGGGGTTGAAGCTTCTTCAGGCTTTGGGCCGATTGCGAAGGGTTTAGTAATTGCTACCGTTGGAGCTACCGCTGTGGGAGCCTTAATTATTGCAATCACTGGATTGTATATTGGCCGAACAGAGGTCTTGATGTGGGGGAGTAGTGTAGCTTTAATCTTGGGTCTGTTATTCAGGAGCAATTATACGAACTACATGAAATCTGTGAATAGATAAGTTTTTTTATTAGGAAGAGCGACTCCAATCAAAACTTATTGAACTTAGAAAAGCTCTTGCTAAAATCATGTGACCAGCTTGGTTTGGATGTACTCTGTCACTGCATATGGACTGAGTAGGACGATGGTTTAAGTGCACATTGAAAAAACTTTGTGTGTCCACGAACTGAGCGTCGTAATCTTTGGCAAGACGTTTTACAATTTTCCCATAAACGTCCATAAGTTTTCGCATAGGATCCTCGGCATTGGTTTCTAAATAAAAAGGTGTCATTAGTGTGAGGCCTTTTAAATGCCTACGCGTTTGATCCAAGAGTTCACTATAAGTTGACTCAAAGCGTTCCGGATCTATTTGTTCTAAAAGATTTATATTGTCGAATTGTCGCCAGACATCATTTATTCCGATCATAATTGAAAGCCAGTCAGGGACAATATCCACTGCATCGGTTTGCCATCGATCTGCCAAATCTGTAACACGATTTCCACCTATACCTGTATTAATGATACGTATTCGTTTTTCGGGATAAAAACTCGTTAAAAGGCTGTCGATTATTGCGACATAACCACTTCCTAGTCCATTCCCTTCGCCTATCGGCCGGCTTCTGCCACAGTCTGTTATCGAGTCACCAATGAATAGTATCGTTTGTTTGTCGTCTATTTTCATGTGAGTAGGTCCTGTCGTTTTTTCGTTAGTGTGTTATACAAACAAAATAAATACTATTTACTTTTGTTTGATAATCGAACCTGATACTTTTTTTATTTCTCGTCAATTATTATCGAGTCTTTTTTGAATAGCGCTGTTTACGAGTGTAACTTTTTAGGCTTGAGATTACTTTTCAAGTACAGAGGATGCGCAGGTTCACCTGTAATATTTGTATGGATACAATATAGATTGTTTAGCGATTGTCGAACACAATCAGATCTTTTTAGAAATTTTCCGTGATTTCCCCAAGCTGCAACCGTTAGTATTGATTCTCGATCGAGTTTTCTCAGCCATCGGTCATTCTGGGGTCCGATTGGGTTATCATTTGATTTCATTTTTTGGGGACTAGTGGCCCTAAAGGCAAAGAGGTTTCCTATGGCTAAACCACCAAAACTCCATGCTTGAGCAAAATTAATACAGCGATTTAATGTGGGATCGTCATGCGTTTCGTCCGCTGTAGAAGGGTTGAGCGCGATGAATAAGACTCTGGGTTTTTGGTCATCCCAGGTACGCCAAAGGGCGTATCGGTAATTTCGACAAGATGAAAGATATGCAGAATTTTCGAGGCCGGATAAAACGTTTCTCTGGTCAGAGGATCTCTTTTTCAATTCTCATCCGGTCTATTTTTTTCGTAATTCCAAAAAGAGGAGTCTACAATCGAAGTAGCAAAATAGTGATCTATTGAATTCATTGAACGCTTTATCACATCAATTATCGAGGGTGTATAAGTGCGCAGGACTTCTCTTTTGATTGGCTTTTGTACTAAAGAGCCATGTTTTTCTGAGGATCTATTGAGAGCATTTATGGAATCAACGCGATTAAAAACAAGATCTGTAAAACTCTTGAACTCGACAATAGAAAAAGCTTGGACTTCCTCGCTAAAAACGGTCTCCATTAAACTACTTGGAATCGGATTCAGGAAAAAGAACTGGGTTACTTTACGGTGTATGTTCGCAAAAAAGTCATCTACAGGGATAAAACCAAGAGGGATTAGCTGGTTAGACGTTATGCTGATTCCCACTTCTTCTTTCCATTCTCGGTGAGCTGCTTCTAAAGGAATTTCGTTTGAACGAATATGACCTCCAGCCGGAGCATCAACATTGCCAGCAAATGGGTCATCTGGACGCGACCGGGTTTGTAATAGCATTTCAGTAGTCCCGTCAGAAGTTTTCCAGACGTTCCAAATAAATACGAGGCCGACTCTCTGTCCTAAAGCATAAGCCAAACTTCTTTCGTTACTACCTTGACAGAGCCCATTTTTGTCAAAAATGGAAATTTTTTCTTTGTTCATTTGAACTTCTTTTAAATGAGTCCCCAGACAGCGAGTAATTGGAGAAAAAACGCGCCAATTGTGGATATCATACAAATCCCTGCGGCTAAGTAAGTTCCAATCCCCTCACGATTACCAATAGAGCGGGAAAGTATTTGTGCAGTCACGTAGCCACCAACAAACCCACCTGCATGTGCCCAATTATCTACGCCGGGAAAAATGAAACCCATGACAAACATTAATCCTGCCCATTGAAGTAGTTGGCGCGTAAAAAGCGTTTGTCCGGTATGTCGACCAAAAACAATGGCAGCTGCAAGAAGTCCAAATATAGATCCCGAGGCACCAAGGGTAAAAGCGCTCCCGCTAAAGGCTGATACGAGAAAACCAACTATGCCTGAAATTGTAAAAATGACAAAGAATCTAAATGGACCGAATGCTCTATCAATAACCGGTCCGAGTTGACGGATCCAACCAATATTGAAAAAAATATGCAACAGACCACCGTGCAAATAGATTGCTGTAATAGGAGTCCACCAAAGTTCATAACGAAAAATGGGTTGACTACCTGTCATGCCAAGTTTAAAACTCGCTTCCATACTAGGAGAAAATATACGGAGCATGCTACTGAAATTTAGCAGAGCTGACGGGTCCAAAAGTAACCCGAGAACGTACAGAAATATACAAACTATGCTTAATGTATTTGGAATGTCTAAAGATACGCCAAAACGTCGAATTATTGATGTGAGTCCCCAGAGTCCTGGTTTTCTTTGACCACAGTGTATGCAGACGTCAGAATTTGGACTTACAAGCTTGTGACAACGAGGGCAAAGTATGGCTGTCAATTATATACCCATACTCTGATTTATTTCGTTTTGATAGTTGTTTAATTCGTCCGAAAAAACTTCATCGATGGTCACGGACCGGCCAGCCATCTGTGATTCTAACCAAGCATAAGCTATTGCCACTGAGCGTGCTCCCTGATTTATATCGACTTCGGGCATGGTTTTGTTGAGTATGCATTGGCCAAGTTCCCAATACTCAATGGCAATTAATTTTCGATCGGTTTGTTCGAATTCAAAAGAATATTCAAAAAGTCGATCGCCGCCAAAGAGACTGGCTGTGGCCTCATCCAATTGAAAATTAGGAACTAATTCAAGTAGACGCTGGTCATCAACTACGTCTTGATTTTCCAAGAGAAGTTTTAGACGTTGACCTGATCTATCACCAGGAAGGTCCATTGAACCCAAGCTGCCAAATATGGCACGTTTCCACATCCCTTCCCCGCGAGCTGCATGGTCTTCTGTATATTGAGCGACCGCACCGTTTTCAAATAAAATGGTTGCATAACATGCATCTTCCGCAGTGGCTTCAAAGCTTTTCGGCATTTCGCGTTGCCATCTGGCATATACTTGAGATGATGAAATTTGGTGTGAACCCGTATTGCCCGACATAGGATTAATACGTTTCTTTTCGTGTAAACGCGTTTGTGCGTAGACGCTGGTAACATTTCCAAGAAAGAATTCCATTATATCAGCGAAGTGAACGCCTACGTCGAGAAGTATACCACTGGCATTTTTCTGATGTCTCCAAACAGAAATAAGCATCCGATCACTACCACCAATAACGTTGTGCATCATAAGTCGAGGTATTCCTATTATACCTTCTTCAAGAATTGCTTTTGCTAAACGGTTTATAGGATCACGCCGATAATTCTCTGCAACAGAAAGAATCCGGCTTGTTTTTTCAGAAGTTTCTTTCATTAATTTGCAGGCACGAGAGGTGAGCCCGACCGGTTTTTCACACAATATGTGCCATCCTAATTCCATGGCTTCTA
>MDTB01217489.1_pt1 | contig 11178 bp, 8 predicted proteins | sample 811161 | NCBI WGS metagenome assembly MDTB01 (sample SAMN05326650, study PRJNA326480) | marine metagenome | isolation source: seawater | place: Mediterranean Sea | collected 2009
CGCCGGTTCCACGGTCCGTACAGCGGCCCATCCCGTGGTGCCGAAGAGCACGATTGCTGCCTGTTGGCCGGCCATGGACCTTGCGGGGTCACCATTGTTTTGGCCCAGCCGCAGAACCCTGTCAATCGGGTTTCTTGATCGGTGTGGCGACGCCATCAGAATTCCGATGTCGCATGGCGCCATGGCTCAGCGTTTTGACGCCAACACCTATCCGCTGGACCCGGGGTTGCGTCTGCTCGAAGCCAGTGCCGGCACGGGCAAGACCTTCGCCCTGGCCCATCTGAGCCTGAGGCTGATCACGGAAGCAGGCCTGCCGCTCGACGCTCTGCTGGTGGTCACCTACACCGAGGCCGCGGCAGATGAGCTGCGCAGTCGGATCGGCCAGAGGCTGCAGGCGGGGCTCGAGGGGTTGGAGGCACAACAGGGTGATCGGCCGCATCAGCCCCCGGATGACGTGTTGGGCGCATGGCTATCCCAGACCGCACAAACCCAGCAACGGCAGCTGTGGATCAGTCGCTTGCTGGTTGCGCTGGAGCAGTTGGACCGGGCGGACATCACCACGATTCACGGTTTCTGCAGCCGCAGCCTTCGTCGCTTGGCCCTCGGCCAGGCCGCGGCCATGGATCCGACGCTGGAGGTGGACTCCAGCGATCTGTTGCGGGAGGTGGTGCAGGACTTTTGGCGCCAGGAAGTGCTGACGCTGGCCCCGGAGCAGTTGATCGGCCTGCGGCGTGGTGGGTTCAGTTCCGATCAACTGCTGCGCACGCTGGAGACCATGGACGGGGATCCCTGCCCCCATCTGGTGGTTGACCCCACGGATTTCGATCCTGAGCAGTCGCTTCAGCCCCAGCTTGCCCTGGATCTGAGCCGAAGCTGGACCGCTTTCGTGCCCCTCTGGAAGCGTGATGGTCAGGCGCTAGAGGCCTGTTTTCGCAGCAGTGCTGGCCAGTGGAAAGCGGCGGGTTGTCCAGACACCAAGCCCTACAGCGCCCGTCCCAGGAACGATCGTTGTGCCTTCGTGGACCAGTGGATTGAAGCCCAGGAGGGTGATCCTTCACTGACGGCTCGCGTGGAGATCGCCTCGCCCCTGATGGACTACTTCCATCCCGGGCCCTGGTGCGCTGCTGCCCGACGCTGTGGTGAAGCCGAACCCAGCCTGGCGGCGCCTGAGCTGCAACGGGCCATCACAGCCCTGTTGGATGGTCCACTGGAACGGATCTGGCGTTACGCCCTGCGCTGGGGGCTGAGAGAACTGGCGTGCCGCCGCCGCCGCCGTGGTGCCGTCACCTTCGCGGGTCTGCTGGCGGCCATGGACCCCGGTGACGCTGAGGCGCCTTGGCTTGCGCCACTGCGACAGCGTTATCGGACCGTTCTGGTGGATGAGTTCCAGGACACCGATCCGGTCCAATGGCGTTTGCTCCGCCGTGGCTTCGCGGACAGCCCTGACCATCTGCTGCTGCTTGTTGGGGATCCCAAGCAGGCGATTTATCGCTTCCGTGGCGGGGATCTGGCCACCTATCTCTCGGCACGCAGCCGGGTGGACCGAATCGATGTGCTGGAGGACAACTTCCGCACCACGGCCAGCTTGATGGAGGGGCTCAACAGGTTGATGGAACCGGGGCTCGTGCGTTCCGGTTTGCCCGTTCCAGAGGTTCAGGCCTGTGGCAAGGCTGAGGCTCCCGTCGGCGATAAGCCGTTGCGCGTGTTGGTCCATCCATCCCCCGCAGCGCTGACCAAAACAAACCTGGCTGAGGAGTTGCCCCAGCGGGTGGCGCAGGTCGTGCTCGAACTGCTGTTGAACCGTCGCGATCTCGAGCCTTCCCAGCTCTGCTTGCTGGTGGGTCAGCACCGGCAAGCTTCCGAGCTGCGCCATGCCCTGGCAGCACGGGGGGTGCCCACCCGCCTGATCGCCCATGGCGATGTGCTGGAGAGCGATGCCGCCCTGCAACTTCAGCGCTTGCTGGATGCCCTCGCTGATCCAGGCAACAGCCGCCGATTGCGGCTTCTGGCCTGCTCGCCACTGCTGGGTCTCGCTCCGGATGACCTGGAGAGCGAGGACGTGATCGAACGATTGACTGTGCGGGTGCGCACCCTCGCAACAGCCCTGCCATCGATTGGCCTGTTGGGTTGCCTCTCCGCGCTGCTGGAGGGGCAGAGGATGGCAGAACTCTCCGATCGCGGCCGCATGCTCGGGGATCTGCAGCAGGCCGCTCGGCTGGTGCAGGAGGCCATGCATCAGCAGGGCCTCGATGCCGCCAGCGCTGCGCAATGGCTACGCCGTGAGCGGCTGCATCCGCCGGAGCTTGTTCCGGAGGCCCGTCAGCCCCACAGCGACTTGGCTGAGAGTGCCGTCGCAGTGGTCACGATGCATCGCAGCAAGGGCCTGGAGTACCCCGTGGTGATCTGTCCAACGCTGTGGGAGGCACCGCGCCAACCCACCGGCCCTCTTTGGCAGGACCCAGCTGCCGCGGGCTGGCAGCTTGCTTTGGATCCACGCTGGGGACCAGGTCACACTCTTTTTGCAGCCGCGCAGACGGCGGCAGTCGCAGAGGCCGAACGTCTGGCTTATGTGGCGGTGACCCGTGCGAAATCCCAGTTGCTGCTGGTGTGGGCCCGGGCGAAGAATCAGGAGGATTCACCGCTCGTGCCCTGGCTGTTCGGTGCGGAGGCCGTGGGTGTGCAGGTCGATCAACTTGATGATCAGCGGCTGGCGGACTACCTCGAGGGTCATGGACTCGGCGCGGTTGTGGAGCTGCTCCCGGCGGTTGATCCCCACGTCCCCCGATGGCGCGCACCTGAGCCGACCGATGCGCTCCGGCTCGCTGCGGTGCCAGCCCAGCTGGACCGGAGCTGGGGCCGTTCCAGCTATTCCGCCTGGATTTCCGGTGCTGCGGAGCAGAGCGTTTCAGGTCAACCGTCCCCCAAGGACTCCGCCATGGATGCCCCACAGCTGGAGCAGGGGCGCGATCGTGATCCCGATGGGGAGGTCGCTTCTGACGCCATGGTCGAGACGACCTGGCCGGACCAGGGCTGTCTGAGCGATTTCCCGCGCGGGGCCTCAGCAGGCGATTGCCTGCACCGCATCCTTGAGCAGGTCTGCTTTCAATACCCGAAAGACTCGGCCCCTCAGATCGCTGCCGAGCTCCGCCGCGCTGGCATCGATCCCGGTTTTGAGTCGGCGCTGTTGCAGGGTCTGGATCGGGTGCTGCAGACCCCTCTGGGGGGTGCGCTGGGGACGCTGCAACTTGCGGATCTTCGGCCGGAGCAACGCCTGCATGAGCTGAGTTTTGATTTGCCCGTGCAGCACATCCGCACGGCAGATCTGGTGCGGGCGTTCCAGGCGGATTCAACAGCGCGTTTCGGGGGTGATTACATCCACCGTCTGGCCGGGTTGACGGTGAACAGCCGGGGTGTCCTGACCGGTTCGATCGATCTGGTGTTTTGTGATCCGGCCACCCAGCGCTGGTGGGTTCTGGATTGGAAGAGCAACTGGATCGGTGAGCGGTCCGCTGATGGCGCTGAGGCTGACCGCTGCGGTCCACGCCACTACAGCGATGCGGCGATGCAGGAGCAGATGGAGCATCACCACTACCCGCTTCAGGCCCTTCTGTACCTCGTGGCATTGCATCGGCATCTCTGCTGGCGCCTGCCTGGATACGCGCCGGAATGCCATCTCGGCGGGTACGTCTATGCCTTTCTGCGCGGCATGCCGGGCGGCCTGCATCCGGAGCTGGTCCCGGGGCCAGGGCGAATTGTTGAGCCTGCTCCCCTCAAACGGGTGCTGCTGTTGGATCAACTCTTGGGGCAGGCGGTGTGATGGGCAGCAGCTGGAGTCCGGCCTTCACAACAGCCGTTCAGGACGTGCTGCGGAGGCGGGTGCCACCAAAGGCTGGCGTTGATGGCCTTGACACGCTGGTGGCGGACTTGATTGATGCTCTGGAGCGGGGTGAGCTGGATCTGCCACTCAATCCAGAGCGGCAAGCGGTGGCTGAGGCCAGCGGTTGGCTGGAGGGGGCCGATGCCGTGTTGATCATCCAGGCCGGGCGGATCGGCTGGCGACGTTGGCTGCTGGCCATGGATGCCGTGGTGGAGCAGCTGCTGGAGCGGGCGGCACGGCCTGGATCCAGTGCATCCGGCGAGCCCCTGCCCGATCCTCCGGTTGCCCTGAATCAGGAGCAGCGGGCAGCCGTGGTGGCTCTGGACCATGGCCCGGTGGTGCTGATCAGTGGCGGGCCGGGAACGGGCAAGACCAGCACGGTGGTGGAGCTGCTGCGTCGCGTCGTGGTCGGCCAACCGGATCTGCGCATCGGACTGGCGGCCCCGACCGGGAAGGCCGCCCGACGCCTGTCGGATGCCGTTCGCCCCCATCTCGATGGCATTCCGTGCGGCACCCTGCATCGCTGGTTGGAGGCGGGTTCCAACGGGCGCTTCCGCCGCCATCAAGGCCGTCCTTTGGAGCTGGATCTCCTGGTGGTGGATGAGATGTCGATGCTCGATCTGGCCCTGATGGAGTCCCTGCTACAGGCGCTCCCACCCCCATGCCGTCTGGTGCTTGTGGGGGATCCGGCGCAGCTGCCGCCGGTGGGGAGCGGATCGGTGTGGCATGTGATCCAGCAACCGGATGTGCGTGCCCGATTCGGTCTCGGGGCCGTGCATCTCGAGCGCACTTACCGCAACCGTGGTGCGGTGGCCCAGCTGGCGGACTGCCTTCGCCGGGAGGGGATGGCCGGGTTGGACCCTGCCTTGTCGGCGTTGCCGGCTGGATCCAATGTGCAGTTGCACTCGGGTCGTCTCGGTCAGCTCCCTGCCCTGCTGCAGGAGCGCTGGGGCCAGCGCCAGCAGGAGCTGGCCGCCCTTGCCGCTGGGCTGGATGACGTGCCCGAGGCGGACCTGCAACGGGCTTCGACCGCTCTTCTGCATGCCTTGGAGCAGGAGCTGGTGCTTTGTCCGCGACGCCATGGCCCTTGGTCCCTCGGGGATGTGCACAGGAGCCTGCTGGGAGCATCCGTGCTGAAGGATCCCCGGCGATGGCCGCCGGGGTTGCCGGTGATCTGCGGCAGCAATCAGTTGGAGTTGGGGCTGGCCAACGGTGATCTGGGGGTGGTGGTGGGTGTGGGCGATCGGCAGCGTTTGCTGTTCCGTGTTGTCGACGCAACGCTGCAGCCCAAAGTCATGCCATCAGGACCGTCACCCGGTCGGTCGTCTGGCACCTCTGTGGTGAGGCGGCTTCATCCAGCCCGATTGCAGGTGCTGGAGCCTGCCGTTGCGTTAACGATTCACCGTGCCCAGGGCAGCGAAGCGGATCGCGTGATCGTTCTGTGGCCGGATCCAACCAGTGGAGACGAGGTCCGTCCCCAGGACGGCCGATTGCTCTACACCGCCATCACCCGAGCCCGTGGCAGCCTGGATCTGATCACACCGGAATGATGCAGATCGAACGCCCCTGGGGCTGGTACGAGGATCTGCTCAGCGCACCGGGCTACAAGGTCAAACGACTGCTGATCCGGCATGGCCAGCAACTGTCGCTTCAGCGGCATCGCCATCGCAGCGAAAGCTGGACCGTGGTGCAGGGCGATGGTGCCCTGCTCTGTGGTCAGCAGTGGCAGGAGGTGACGGCCGGTGCGATGTTGACCATTCCCTGCGGTGCCATCCATCGCGCCCGTGGTGGACGTGCCGACCTGATCATTCTCGAGGTGCAGCACGGCGAGGATTTGCGTGAGGACGACATCGAGCGCCTTCAGGATGACTACGGCAGGGTGATAACTTGAGGTTCAACCTTTGAAGCGTAGGCAACACAACCAGAGCGCGATCATTCCGATCGCAGGGAGGTTGTGAGCCTGATTTCAGAGATCAATCAGGCCAGGGCCTAGCACCATGAATGAACAGCAGCGCGGGGAGACCCCGTGTGTCGTCGATCTGTCCGCGTCGACATTGCCGGAGGAGTCAGCTCCTGAGGTGTTCACAACAACGATTGAAACGCCAACACCACCTTCGGGTTTTGATGGTTTTGGCTTCAGCACTGCACTGCTGAAGACGCTTGAGGACAAGGGCTACAGCGAACCCTCTCCGATTCAACGTGCGGCCTTCCCCGAGCTGATGCTGGGTCGCGATCTTGTCGGTCAAGCCCAGACGGGCACCGGCAAGACGGCAGCCTTCGCTTTGCCGATTCTGGAGCGACTGCAACAGGGGCAGACCTCGCCGCAGGCCCTGGTGCTTGCTCCGACGAGGGAGCTGGCGATGCAGGTGGCGGATTCATTCAAGGCCTATGCCTCCGGCCATCCCCACCTGAAAGTTCTGGCGGTTTACGGCGGCTCTGACTTTCGTACACAAATCAATGCCCTCCGTCGGGGTGTCGACGTGGTTGTGGGAACACCCGGCCGGGTGATGGACCACATGCGTCAGGGCACGCTCGACACATCCGGACTTCGCAGCCTGGTGCTGGATGAAGCCGACGAGATGCTGCGCATGGGCTTCATCGACGATGTGGAGTGGATCCTCGATCAGTTGCCGGAGGAACGGCAGGTGGTGCTGTTCTCAGCCACCATGCCTCCTGAGATTCGCCGTTTGTCCAAGCGTTATCTCAAGGATCCTGCCGAGGTGACGATCCGCACCAAGGATCAGGAAGGCCGTCGGATTCGTCAGCGGGCGATCACGGTTCCGATGCCGCACAAACTGGAGGCTCTGCAGCGGGTGCTGGATGCCTGTGGCGGCGAGGGTGTGATCATTTTCGCGCGCACCAAAGCCATCACGTTGACGGTGGCTGAAACGTTGGAGGCCTGTGGTCATCAGGTGGCTGTGCTCAATGGTGATGTGCCCCAGAACCAGCGGGAGCGCACGGTGGAGCGGTTGCGCAGCGGTTCGGTGGATGTCCTGGTGGCCACGGACGTGGCGGCCCGAGGTCTGGATGTGGATCGCATCGGCCTGGTGATCAACTACGACATGCCGTTCGACAGCGAGGCCTATGTCCATCGCATCGGCCGCACCGGTCGGGCCGGTCGTACCGGCGAAGCCGTGCTGTTCGTGACACCGCGCGAACGGCGCTTCATCAGCAATCTCGAACGGGCCACGGGCCAGCCGATTGAGCCCATGGAGGTGCCGGGCAACTCGGCCATCAACCAGGGCCGACTGGATCGACTGCACAAGCGCCTGAGTGAGGCGGTGCAACTGTCCCGGCCGAACGAGGAGGAATCCGCACTGCTCAAGGAACTGTTGCAGCGCATCGCCACGGAACTGGAGTTGAGCCAGGAACAGCTGGCCTATGCGGCCCTGAGCATGGCCATCGGTCCTGAGCCTCTGTTGCGTCAGCAGGGCGACGACGATTGGATCAACAACAGCCAGCGACGGGATCGGGATCGGGATCGGGATCGGGGTGACCGGCGTGAGCGGCGTACCGACCGCCCGGCCCGCCCGCCGGAAGACAACATGCAGCGCTATCGCGTTGAGGTGGGCCATCGCGATCGCGTCAAGCCCGGTAATCTGGTGGGGGCGATCGCTGGCGAGACCGGCCTCCAGGGGCGGAAGATCGGGCGCATCCAGATCTTCGACAATCACAGCCTCGTGGATCTGCCGAAAGGCATGCCAGACGATGTGTTCAATAACCTGCGGAAACTGCGTGTGATGAATCGGGAGCTGCAAATCACTCCGGCAACCTGATGGTGGGTCTTGTTGTGGGTTTGTTGGTGGGCTTGTCTCCTGCATCGAGGGCCAGTGAATCCAACACCATCCGCAGCTTTTGCCTGGCCGCCTTCGAGGCGGCCATGGCTCAGGCTGGTAAAACGCCACCGGAGGGGATGGGACCATCCACCTGCGATTGTTTTCTTGAACAGGTGGAGCAGGGCGCTGGGATCAACCAGGCCCGCGACACCTGCCAAGCGGAAGCCGCTGCGCGATTTCCACTCTGATTTCGATCAGGACACGCTGACTTCTGGCGTCAGAAGCGCCTGATCAGTTGCGGTGCGCTCCAGCAGGGCGATCAACTCAACCTGAACTTCAGGCAAAGCATTCGGAAGGAGAGATGTCAGCAGGGACCATCGATCCCCGGCTGACAATTCACCGTCATCCGTCCACTGAAGCGACCGCAGATGCAAACTGGACATCCAACCCCCTTCGTCACGATCTGCTGACAATGGGATGGATCGTTCAGGGACAGCGGACTCTTCCACTTTGCTTCCGCTTCCTGTGTTGTTTCGTGCGACTGCCCTGTAACGTCAATGCGTTCACGCCTGACCACCGGCTCTTTCCGTCCTGCGGAACCGGCTCACGCGATTGAGTACATCCAACGGTTCCACGGTCCATGACCATCTACATCGGCAATCTTTCGTTCCAGGCGGAGCAGGAGCATCTCTTCGACTTGTTCAGCGAGTACGGCGAGGTCAAAAACTGCAGCCTGCCTCTGGATCGAGAAACCGGCCGCAAGCGCGGTTTCGCGTTTGTCGAGATGGTGAACGACGAGGATGAACAAAAGGCCATCGACGATCTCCAGGACGTGGAGTGGATGGGCCGCATGATCCGCGTCAGCAAGGCGACTCCCCGTGAGCGCTCAGGCGGCCCACGGGGTGGCGGTGGCGGCGGTTACCGCGGCTGATCCTCGTCCAGCCACAGAGCCGGTGATTCAGCTCGGATCTCTCGCCCGATCGGCCGCACTGGTTCGGGGGATGGGCCACCACCTCTTCGTGTTGTGCCGTCTCCGGCGAGCCAGGGCCCCGCAGATCTGCTGTTCAGAGCGATGGGCAGAAACCCGGTCGGCTCTCCGGCTGTGGTTCTGTTGAAAGACATTTTCAGGCTGCACAACCGTGACGGATCGAACGTCCAGGCCGGCTTCCGATCAGCGTCCACCACTGGTGCGATTGCTGCGTCATCTGCAGCCCCAGCGACGGTTGGTCTGGGCGGCAGTCTCTTGTTCCCTGCTGAACAAGCTGTTTGACCTCGCTCCGCCGGTGCTGATCGGTTTGGCGGTGGATGTGGTGGTGCGCGGCCAGCAGTCTGTTCTGGCCGATCTCGGCATTTCGTCGGTGTCCCAGCAGTTGTGGGTGCTGGCCCTGTTCACCTTTGTGATCTGGGGTGCTGAATCGCTGTTCGAGTACCTGTACGACGTCCTCTGGCGCAACCTGGCCCAGTCGACCCAGCACCGCTTGCGGTTGGAGGCCTACGAGCATCTCCAGCAGCTTGAACTTGCTTTTTTCGAGCAGGACAGCAGCGGGCGGCTGATGGCGGTTCTGAATGACGACATCAACCAGCTGGAGCGCTTCCTTGACCGCGGAGCCAATCAGCTTCTGCAGTTGCTGACCACCGTTCTGGTTGTGGGCATCGGCATGGCGGTGGTTGCACCTGGAGTGGCCCTGTACGCCTACCTGCCGATACCCGTGATCCTGTGGGGGTCACTGCGCTTTCAGCGGCAGCTCGCACCTCGCTACCGGGAGGTGCGCGCCCGGGCCGGGGATCTGGCTTCGCGATTGGCCAACAACCTCGGCGGCATGCTCACGATCAAGAGCTTCACGGCCGAGGCGCTGGAGCTCCAGCGGTTGAGGGCCGAAAGTGTGGCCTATCTGGAAAGCAATGGTCGGGCGATTCGTCTTTCGGCGGCGTTCATTCCGTTGATTCGCTTCGCCATTCTCTTTGCCTTTTTGGCCATTCTTCTGGTGGGCGGATTCAAGGCCATCAATGGCGACCTGGCGGTTGCCACCTACAGCGTTCTGGTGTTCATCACCCAGCGCCTGCTGTGGCCTCTCACCGGCCTCGGCCGCACCTTGGACGAATACCAGCGGTCGATGGCCTCCACCCAACGGGTGCTGGATCTGATCGATACGCCCGTCACGATCCAGGGTGGCCAGACCACGCTCGATTCCCGTCTGGTGCGCGGCGACATCCGCTTCGAGAAGGTGGATTTCGCCTATGCCGGACGCAACACCCTGCTGCAGGGCTTTGATCTTGTGGTTCCAGCCGGTGCCACCGTTGGCATCGTTGGCGCCACCGGTTCCGGCAAGAGCACCGTCGTCAAATTGCTTCTGCGGCTGTATGAGCGCAATGGCGGACAGATCCTGCTGGATGGTCGTCCGATCGACGACCTCAGGCTTGCGGATCTGCGCCGCGCCATTGCTCTGGTGAGCCAGGACGTCTATCTGTTTCACGGCACTGTGGCGGAGAACATCGCCTACGGCGTTGCCCATCCGGATCCGATGGCGATTGAACGGGCCGCCCGGCTGGCGGAAGCTGCCGGGTTCATCGATGCCTTGCCGGAGGGGTACGACACCCTGGTCGGCGAGCGAGGTCAACGTCTCTCTGGCGGGCAACGTCAGCGCATTGCCCTGGCCCGCGCCATTCTCAAGGATGCTCCGGTTCTGGTGCTCGATGAGGCCACCGCTGCCGTCGACAACGACACGGAAGCGGCGATTCAACGGTCTCTTGATCGGATCACCCGCGATCGCACCACTCTGGTGATCGCCCATCGCCTCAGCACCGTGCGCCATGCCGATCGGATTGTGGTGATGGACCGGGGGCAGATCGTGGAGCAGGGGCGCCACGATGAACTGTTGGCCCTCGGTGGCATTTACTGCAATCTTTGGCAGGTGCAAGCCGGCGAACGGGTTGTCGCTTCCTAAAGCTGCTGTTGTTGGCGGAGGGTTCGGTGATAATGCTGTGCTCGCCATCGGGCCCGGCCGCCAATCGCCATGGCTATGCAGGCCTCCATCGGCCATGTGATGCATCACCCGCTGGGGGTGTTTGCGCTTCTGGTGGCAATCAGTGCAGTTGTCCCCCCCTTGATCCGCCGTGTGGGTCTACCGGATCTGGTGGGACTTCTTGCGGCAGGAGTTCTGGTGGGCCCCCATGCCTTGAACTGGGTGGACAGCGGCAGTGAAACGGTGCAGCTGCTCTCGGATCTGGGAGCCGTTTACTTGCTGTTCACGATGGGGCTGGAGATTGACCTGGAGGAATTCAATCGGGTCAGACGCCGCTCGTTCATTTGTGGCCTGTTGGGTCTGCTGATTGGGGTCGGAACCGGAGTTGGCATTGGTCTGCTGGCGGGCTTCGCCTCGGTGTCCTGCCTGCTTTTGGGGGTGTTGATCGCCACCCACACCCCTCTCGGCTACCCGATTGTGCGCAGTTACGGCGCCCAGAAGGATGAATCGGTGGTGGTGAGCGTGGGCAGCACGATCTTCACCGACATCGTCGCCCTGCTGC
>MDTB01233707.1_pt1 | contig 11178 bp, 7 predicted proteins | sample 811161 | NCBI WGS metagenome assembly MDTB01 (sample SAMN05326650, study PRJNA326480) | marine metagenome | isolation source: seawater | place: Mediterranean Sea | collected 2009
GTAAAGATTTGAGGAGTGAGACAATAGAGATGACTCTTATTGGTCCAAAAATAAAATTCAACTTTAATACTAATATCTCTCTTTGTGGAGCAAATTCAGAGTGCCTCATCAATAATAAAAAAATAGATATGAATAAAACGCTCATTATTAAAGAGGGGGATATTCTTGATATAATAAAAATTAAAGAAGGAAATTGGATATATCTATCAATTTCAGCTGAAATAGTTGCAGAAAAATATTTTGATAGTTTGTCAACCTATGAAAGGTCAGAAATTGGTGGTATTAAAGGGGTTTCAATTAGAAATGGAGATAAAATAAATTTATTGGCATCTCAAGATATTGATCAAAAGAAAATCCCAAAAGATATTATTTACGATTTTGACGAAAAAATAATTAGGGTTATAAAAGGTCCAGAATATCATTTATTTGATGATATTAATTATTTTACAAATAATGAATTCAAGATAAGTCCTACGAGTGACAGGATGGGTATAAGGCTAGAAAATGTTGGAAATAATAAAAAATTTGAGATTAACTTAGAGAGCTCACCAGTTGTGGAGGGTACAATTCAGGTACCTCCCGATGGTAACCCTATTGTCCTAATGAGAGACTGCCAGACAACTGGAGGTTACCCAAGGATAGGTATAATTTCAAGTGTAGATATCTCAAAAATTTCACAAATTAGAGCCAATAAAAGAGTTAAGTTTAGATTCATCACCTTGGATGAATCAAACAGGCTCATAGATTACGATAAAAAAAAATATAAATCAAGATTAGGTGTGAATCTAGTCTCCTAGCTCGTCTTTTAAGTTATTAAAAGAATTTTTTAAGCCCTGAAACCTTTCGTATGCATCCTTTCCAGGAACCTGGTCTGCTCTCCCAAGCATTGACTGAAGATATCTAGCCTGATCAATAAGCATTGGCTGCATATATGTACCAGACTTTGTGACTAATAGATTATAAACTCTTTCATATGTATCATTTTTGGATTCTCTCATCTTCTCATCTAAACTAGATTTAAAGAGTTTAAGTTCTGTCACGAAATCCCTAATATCAAGTAATAAGCTTTCTTGTTCTTGATAGTCTTTAATAGACATATCTGATATCCTAGGATCTTCTAATATCTTAAAGTTTTTTGAATAAACCTCTCCATCTATATCTAGTTTAATAACATACTCACCTGGTGAAACCATTGGGCCAAATCTGAATAATCTTTCATCATTTTCGTCCCATGACCCCCTATGTCTCATATCCCAACTAAATCTATTTAATCCTTTCTCCATCGTTATGTTATTGCTTTTGAGAGTAACAAAAGTACTTGTAGACATCACGTAATTATTAACCTCTTCTTCAGTCTTAGTAGATGAATATGAATTAACCATTTGCCCTTCGGAATCAAATACAGAAATTTTAACATTTTCAATGTCATCATGTGAAATAAAGTAATCAAAATCAACGGCTGATGAGGGGTAGCTCACGTGATCATCACTGTATGATCGGTATCTAAATCTGTATGCATCTGTTATATCTAGTAATGGTTGTTGAAATGAAAAGTTACCATAAGATCTCAGAGGAGCAATGTTATCTAATATCCAAAATGATCTACCCATAGTTGATAGAACTAGATCATTTCTGTGAATTTTCATGTCAGTTATTGGTGTTACAGGCATATTTTTTTGAAATTGAGTCCAATTTTCTCCATCATCCATAGAGATAAATACACCAAACTCCGTACCAGCAAAAAGCAACCCTTCTCTTACAGGATCTTCTCTTAAAACCCTAACAGGAAAGTCTGATGGTATACCTTCAGTTATTAATTTCCAAGATTTACCATAATTATCTGTCTTATAAATGTAGGGGCTCCAATCACCTAACTGGTACCTAAGAACTGTAACATAAGCCTTTCCTTCTTTATGTCTAGATGGTTCAACTGAATCTACTCTTCCACCTTTAACTTTTTTATTTGGAGTAACATCTTTCCAACTTTCACCACCATCTCTTGTTACATGGACTGGACCATCATTCGCACCAACCCATATTAAACCCTCTTTAATACTTGACTCCCTCACAGAATATATTGTACTATAAAACTCCTCTCCAGTTATATCCCTTGTTATAGGAGCACCGGAGATAACTTGCTTGTCTTTCTCGAAAGCGGTTAGATCAGGTGATATTGTCTCCCACGTAACTCCCTCATCGGTTGTTTTATGTAAAAATTGAGAAGCATGATAGATAATATTTGGATTGTGTGGCGATATGTGAATTGGTGCAACTCTCTGGAATCTATACTTTAAGTCTTTTGGATTATGACCATACATATTTGATGCTCCAACATAATATTGCTTCTCCTGACCTGTAATCTTGTTAAAAACTCCAAATCTTCCTTTACAATTAGAATAAACTATATTTGGATTTCCAGGTTTTGGTACAGCTGGACCTGTCTCACAACCACCAGTATCGGTTATATATGCGTTTGGGCCAGCCTGCAGACCGTATGGAGGCAAACTTGGAACAGATACCGTAGAATAATTATCTTGCTGCCCACCATAAAGCCAATATGGATACTGGTCATCTACTTCTACTTGATATATTTCTGCCGTAGGTTGATTAAATTGAGTTGTCCATGTTTTACCTGAATTAAAAGTAATGTTAGCACCACCGTCATTTGATTGTATCCAAACGGAAGTATCTTCAGGATTTACCCAAATATCATGATTATCTCCATGAGGAGTACTGTATGACTTCCAAGTAGCACCAGCATCTTTTGATATCATAAATCTGTTTGCACTGGAATAAAGAATATCAGAGTCTAATGGATTAGACTCTACATTAAGATAGTAAAATGGTCTATTTACGAGTTCCTCCCTGCCATTCATATGCTCAAATGTATCTCCCCTATTTTCAGATTTGTATAAACCACCCTTTGCATCTGAGGCTTCAACCATCAGAAATAATCTGTCTGGATTAGATTTAGATACAGCTATATCAATTTTCCCAATATATTCTGCTTCAATTCCAATATTTATTTTTTCCCAAGTATCTCCGCCATCGACTGACTTGTAAGCTCCTCCATTTGTTGAACCACTTATAATTGTCCATGGTTTTCTTTCAGCTCTCCAAGAGGCAGCATAAATTATATTTGGATTATCTGGCGCATATTCTACATCAACAATTCCAATAGAGTCTGAGAGGAAAAGTATATTCTTCCAGCTTTTACCTCCATCTTTTGAATGATATAAACCCCTTTCATTATTTTTCTTAAAAGGTTGACCAATAGCAGCAACAAGTATATTATTTGGATCTTCGGGGTGAATCTCAACTGCTCCAATTTGACCAACATCTAATAATCCTATATTTTTCCATGTATTTCCTGCGTCTTCAGACCTGTATAGGCCTTTTCCGACAATAATGTTAGACCTCAAACCATCTGATCCAGTACCAACATAAACAATATTAGGATTTTTCTGGTATACATTTATAGCGCCTATTGATGGTGAGGAAAAGAATCCGTCAGAAATATTAAACCAATTTAATCCAGCATCATTTGTTTTCCAGACCCCACCACCAGTGGTACCCATGTAGAAGGTATTTCTTTCAGAATTTACTCCATGTACTGTTGTAACCCTACCACCTCTTATTGGCCCAACACTTCTGTACTTAAGGTTATTCAATAGTAAGGCATCACTTTCTGTAGTATTTAATGATAAATTATCATTGCTGATAGAAAAAACTGAAATTAAAAAAATAAATAAACTCATTATAATTGATTCAAATTGTTATATACCTTATTTGTTATCATAATATCTTGCACTGCGACACCTGTTAGGTCAGCTACTGTGATATCATTTTCACTTAATCTACCATTATTTTTTTTCATAATTATATCACCAAGCTCTACTAAATCTGATCTATTGATAATATTTTTATTGAGAGCATATTTTGTCTCACCTCTCTCCACACATTGGGAAACGCTGTCAACTACAACAAGATTAGCTAAACCTAAAATATTTGAGTCTAATTCTCTTTTTTCGGGGGTGTCAGATCCAACTGCTGTAATATGGGTACCTGGTTTGATGTCTGATTTTTTTATTAGGGATTCATTCGCACTTGTTGTAGTTACAACTAAATTACAAGACTCGCATAATTGTTTGGAGTTGTTAGCAACTTCAAGATTAAATCCCTCTTTTCTCATGTCTTCAATATAATCATTAATTTTCTTACTATCCCTTCCCATAACCATAACATCAACGCATGTAGTTGTATACTTTATATATTTGAGTTGCAACCTTGCCTGAATACCTGTGCCAATTATTCCTATTTTAGTTATCTTCTTTGGTGAGAGGTATTTGGCACAAATAGATCCAGCCACAGCAGTTCTAACGTTAGTGAGATATCCTTCGTCGTGTAGAATACATTTAAGATATCCTGACCGACTATCAAACATAACCATTACACCATGGCTTGTAGAAAGTCCAAATTCGTTATTTTCTGGAAATCCTGAAGCTATTTTTATTACGTAATTGTCATGACCTTTAATATATCCATACTTAATATGGACATCACCGGGAGGATCAGTAAATAACAACTCACCTACGGGTGGAACTACTGAATTACCTTTAGAATATTCAACAAAACCAGTCTCAATTGTATCAATTAAATCAATGCCCTCAATAGCATTAATAATTTCCTTTTTTGAGTAAATTTTTTTATTCATAAAACCGATTTTAGAGTTTCTTTGCCAATATTTCCACCACAGACAATAATAACTATATTTTTGAGGTCTCTTATATCTTTTCTCATTTTGATGAAAGAGGCAATTGCTACAGCAGCAGCACCTTCTACAATTATCTTTTCATCTTTCAAAGTTTTTAATATTTGTAATGCTATTTCCTGCTCATTAACTAAACATGTTTTATCAATATATCTTTTACAAAAATCATGGGTAATTGATCCATTCTCTACCCCACCTGCCGAACCATCTGATAATGTTTCCTTTGATATAGTGTTGACAATATCACTTTTACCTAATGAATTTATCATTACTGATGAATTTTTGGGTGAACATCCAATAACTTGAATATTTGGATTTACTGATTTTAGATAATTGCCTATGCCAGATATTAATCCACCACCTCCAACAGTGATAAAAACTCCATCAATATCTGGTAATTGATTGTATAACTCTACTCCCAATGTACCTTGACCAGATATCACATCTACATCATTATAGGGTGATACGAATACACAATTATTTTCTTTTGAGTATCTCATCGCCTCATATTCAGCATCTAAGCAATCATCTCCAAATACTATGACTTCAGAGCCATAAGATTCTATTTTATTAATTTTAGATTTTTTTGCTGATTTAGGTACATAGATTTTACCTGATATATTCTTTGTTTTTAGCGCATAAGATACCGCTGCACCATGATTCCCAGACGATGCCGCAACAATTTCATCAACTAAGTCCAAGTTGTAAATTTTATTTAGTGCACCCCTGGCTTTAAATGAGCCAGTTTTCTGCATATTTTCTAGTTTTAAGTAAACATTCTGAGCCGGAGAAGACAATCTCTCAGATTTTATAAGTGGAGTCTTTAAAATAAAATTAGATATTCTTTCAAGAGAACTAACAGATGATGGTATTTTCATTTTGAATATTAGTCCTTATCAAGATTTCTTTTGAAAGGAATCAAAAGTAGGCTTTTTAAAGATTTTGTTTTTTCTTTATTCATGTATGTATCAACACCATATACTATTGACTTCTGATCAGCTACATTTGTGTGTGTGCTTAATAATCTATCCCATATTGAGAAAATATTTCCATAATTTGTGTCAGTGAGTGGTTGTTTATAGTGATGATGAATTTTATGCATGTGGGGAGTTACAAAAATGAGAGAAATAAAATTATCAACTTTTTTTGGAATGTTGATATTTGCATGTGTTATATGAGCAAATAAAACAGATAAACTTTGATAAAGCATGACCATACCAATAGAAGCTCCTGATATATATATACATAATATTGTAAAGGTTATCCTAAATATAATTTCTCCAGGATGATGTCTAAGTCCAGTAGTTACATCTACACTCATATCACTGTGATGCACAAGATGAAATTTCCACATCCATGGTACTTTATGTTCTATGTAATGAACCAAATAACCTCCAAAATCAAGTATTAATAAACTCATTAGGACCTGAATAACAAGAGGGATCTCAAACAAGTGAATTAATCCTATTTTATTTTGTGAAACGAAATCAGTTGATTTAAGTAATAAAAAAGCTAGCCCGAACCCAATAATAGCCGTAAAAATTGTAAAAAATAGATTGGTGAGAGCATGGCTTGTTTTTTTGTAATTAAAAGAATAAAGGGGTATAACACCCTCTAAAATCCAAAAAAATACAATTCCACCTATAAGAATTGAGCTTCTAAATGATAAAGGAACATCTGAAAAAAAATCAATTATTTCAATCATGATAAAGCTTTGATTACTTTAAAAGTTCTTTCGATTTCTTCTTCATTATTGTAAATATGAACGGAATGTCTTAGTAACTCTTTTCCAACTGACCTTGGCTGCAACCTCTCTTTATCCCATAATATTTTCTGCAGTTCAGGGCCGTTAACCCCGTCAACCTTGTATGTGGTTAATCCTGCACACAAATCTTCATTGTGAGATGAAACAATTTCAACATTATCTAGTTTCTTTAAACCTTCTCTTAGATACTTTCCAAGATGTTTTATTCTACTTATCCAGTTACTATCTCCAATCATATTAAAAAAATCAATAGATGCATCTAAACCAACTCTTAAAGAAGGATTACCCGTACCAGATTGTTGTAAACTAAAACCCTTATCCTCTTTATTATCCCAATTGTAACTTGAAAGTGTTGGCCATATGTCTGCTGACATAGAACTATTTAGATATAATATTCCATTACCTGGAGGAGACAAAAGCCATTTATGAAGACTAGAATAGTATGCATCACATGATAAATCTTTCAAGTCCACATCAATTTGACCTACTGCCTGGGCACCATCAATCACAGTGAAAATGCCTTTTGATTTTGCAAATTGACATATTTCCTTGATTGGCATAACTGTCCCGTAAACTGAAACTATGTGAGGAATCGCAATAACTTTTGTTTTTTTTGTTACTAATGATAATATTGAGTCAATAATTTCATCTTTATTGTTGGCTGGAACTGGAAGTATAGCCTGTTTATATACAATACTTTTTCTTTTCTCCAACTGCTTCCATGCAGCATAACCTCCTCCATGTTCTTGATTAGTATTTATAACCTCATCTCCCTTTTTGAGATCAAGACCATGGGCGACAAAATTCATACCAAAAGTTGCATTCTGAATTAATGAAATCTCCTTGTAATTACAGTTTAGAATTTTACCTAATTTCTCTCTGATCTTAAGATAAGGATCATATCCAGCCAATAGATTAGGTCCCTCACCTTTATAATCTGTCTTTGCACCGTTAATTGCGTTATTTCTCATATCATTAATTACAGCATTCAACACATAATTAGACTGAACACCAAGTGTTCCATTATTAAAATATGTATCATTCTTGTCAGTAGGAAATAGTTTTTTTACTTCTAACCAATACTCTGATTCATCTTTAGAAAGATGATTTTTAATATTATTAATATAAGTATCTTGTCTTAATTTACTGGTAAAACTTGCTGTTGAAAATGCACCTAGTCCAAGAGCAGTTTTAGAGATAAAAGATCTTCTAGAATTTTTCATAATATAGATTATAAATATAGTTAAAAACGTTTAAAAGCTGTAACCTAACATTATTCCTCCCCTATACGGAATCCACTGCGCACTGTAATTAATAATTGTAAGAATATCATATCTTATTCCTGTATTTCTATTAAAACCTTCATAAGTAGCCTTGGACCATCCTCCACCTACAAAAAAATCCAATAACCATCTCTCTTTGAATTTTTTTTGATACCCCCCAGTTATCCCAGTAAATATTATATAACCGTACTGATAATTGTTTGAAGAAGCGTATGAATTGTTTTTTGATAACTTAAACATACCCGATCCAACATGAGCCCCCAAATAAAAGCCATCATTTAAATCCTTAAAATGATATCTTATCTCGGGAAATATTTGATTAAAAACATATGGTCTCTTCTCATATTTATTTGAAACTGAATTCCAAAAAGATGTGGTTACATCCAATTGAAAAGTGAATTTTTTCGATATTGGTAATTCTATACCTAATCCAGGAACACCAATAATAGTAGTTGGTGCATTCAACTTTATATAAGTCTGTGAAAAAACTTTATTAGAAATAAAGAAAGTAAACAAAAGCCATATATAAAATTTCATCAATTAAAAAAATACCATTTTATACCTAAATCTAGTGCTTTTTTTTGAGCAGGATAGTATGGAGTTACAAAATAACCGTCGTAACTATTAAACTGATTAAAATGATTCATTTTTAAAAATATTCTTAAGTTATTAACCTGCATCGTAAAAAAAATATCGAACCGTAAATAACTATCCAATAAATACTCGTTTTGAACAAAAAAATTTTGAGTAATAGGGTTATATGCATCACCGTAAAATTTTGACCTGTAAGAAATAACTGTTCCTAGTTGTACAGGTATTGTATTTTTGAACCATATATCATTATAATAAAGTTTTGAATGTAAATGATATTTTGGAAAATTTAATATTCTTTCTGCTGATTTAGAGGATATACTATATGTTAACTTATTATCAAAAATTATAAGTTTATTAAGTAGGTTAAATTTTAAATCAACCATAAATTGATTAAAATTAATTACTCTATCAACTTGCACATGATTATCTCCAACATAGTATATATAGTCATTAATTGTATAAAAATTGACTGAGGGAGAAAACGTAATATATTTATTTTCTAAATTAATTTTACCATTCAGTTTATTAATGAATGATGAGCTAAAGTTGTTATTCCAAGAATAATGATTTCCCTCAAAAATCTTTTCAAATATTTTTGGTTCAAATAGTGCACTTAAATAAGATGCCTCTAATATTTTTGATTTCAAATTTACTTCAAACCTGTAATCACTTGTTTTCCTTATTTCAAAATTACTCATAATGTTAAGGTTTGGACTTTTATATTTAATTAGTCCTCCTATATATATGTCAGAAAGAGGATTTTCTAATCCATTAATATGATATTTATAGTGTCCTAAATTTGCATATAAATCATAATTTATCACTTTAGAGGCTCCTTTAATCCCAACTCTATTAATAAAATTTTTAAGTTTAAATGAGTCCTGTGTTGAGATATTATTTAAATAATTTTCATAGAAATCAACGTTTAGAGAGAGATTTAAATCGTCATAAGTATAATGTTCATTTTCATATTTAGTCTGATTATATAATACAAGTCTTTTGGCAAGTTTGTAACTAGTATATGACTCTAATTTTAAATTTTTATAATTGTTATCAATATCAGATAGTCTCACCTCAAAATCTTTGTATAAAAAAAATTCAAGAGGGAGTGAATCAACTATCAAATCCACCCCACCTGTTCCTAGTATGTTATGATTAAATGATAAAAAATCCGTGTAATGAGATAATTTTTTATTTTTTGATTTGTGAAATATATTAAATCTTATAGAAGATGATTTAATATTCTTATCACCTTTATTTCTTGTTGTACCAATTTGCTTATCTGATGATATCCTATTGATTGCCAATGTGAGGTTCCAATACTCATTAATATTTCTTGAAAATTCAAAATCTACCTTAGATCGACCTAACCCTCCAAAATATATTCCTAAATCAATAAACGGCGATTTTGTATTGTAAAACTTAGAAGAGGAAATGCTTTCAATATACGGTTGCAGAGATGAAATACCTGATTGAAGAGAAAAGGTTTTTGGTGGTTTATAAAATAAATTATTTACAGGGCTACCTAAATTTCCAAGATTTTGATAAATAAAATTATTTTTTTCAGGTATAGATACATCATAAATATCATTTAGAGTTGAATCTAAAGTATAAAATATAGTATCCGAGAGAAGAAAACTTTCTTTACTAATGTAATTGGTGGTTTCCATCCCGTAAATAATTTTAGTTGTGTCATCCAGTATAGTCCTTTGTTTTAATCTCTCTAGATTTACCTCCTTCTCATTAGTTTCTCCACGTTCCTGACTAAATGATTTATATGCTAATACAGAAAATAACAAAATGTATAGAATCCTCATTCAGGTAAATATTCTGATAATGAAACTTTATTTAAAAAATTAACCTTAATTGGTATATAATATACACTTTTAAGGTCTAAAAGGTGTTTGTATTCACATAATTTAACAGCATCTTTCTCAGTGGTAATGATTGTAATATTATCACCATGAAGCTTAAATATCTTAATAATTTGTTCATCTTTATATATATGATGATCGGGAAATTCATATGTCCCTATTACTTCAAAAGTAGACTTAACATATTTAAAAAAATTGGATGGATAGGCAATTGATGACATTGCAACAACTTTATCTTTAATTTTATTTCCATATACTCTTACAGGGTTACCGTAAATTAGACCTGAAAATAAAATTGGAGTATTTTTTTTTAAAAATTTTTGCGATTTTATTTTTATTTTTTTTTGTTGATTATAAGTAATTTTATTGTTGCAATTTGTAAAAATTAACATATCAGCTCTATTTGCATTGTATCTAAATTCTCTTAGTTTTCCAAGAGGTAATATATGATCGTTAAAAAAAGGTTTTTTGATTGATGAGAGTAATATATTTAGATCTGGATCAATAGATCTTTGCTGATAAGCATCATCCATTATAATGAATTCTGAGTCACCTTTTTCAATAATATTTATTGCTTTTTTTCTATTCTCAGAAACTATTATTTCAACCCTGCCTTTAAATTTTTTAAAATACTGCATAGGTTCATCACCAACCGTTCTAAAATTTTCATTCTCAGATAAGGTAATTAAACCTTTTGTTAGTCTTTTATACCCTCTACTAATTATTGATGTTCTATATTTTTTTTTTAATAATATCTTAACTATATATTCGACATGAGGTGTTTTGCCTGAGCCGCCCATTATTAAGTTTCCAACTGAAATTATTTTTGTATTAAACTTAAAAGACTGGAGAATATTTGTATCATATAATAAATTTCTGAGAATTATAACA
>MDTB01178788.1_pt1 | contig 11177 bp, 9 predicted proteins | sample 811161 | NCBI WGS metagenome assembly MDTB01 (sample SAMN05326650, study PRJNA326480) | marine metagenome | isolation source: seawater | place: Mediterranean Sea | collected 2009
GAACCAAGAGCCTTCGTAGGCCGCTAGCGTGGCGGACGCAGTTTCAGAGGCGATACCGCGGCTCTGGAGCTCATTTGCGATATAGTTCGGACCGTACCCTCTATTACGACGGCCGTTGCAAAGGGATTCGGCAAACCGTTCATCGCTCTGGTAGCCATTTTCTCGTAGGGCTTGTAACGCTTTCTCGATGACTTCTCGCGAGCCATGCCTTTGCAGCTTCTGCATCAATTCATAGCGGCTGTATTCACGGCGACTGAGATAGGTAAGTCCTTTCCGATAGATCGCCTGATAGGATTTTTGAGCGTGATTTTTATCATCACTGAAGGATTCCTCTGACTCGTTAAGAGCTTTTTTATCGGCGCTAAGGGCTTTATCCGCGCTAAGGGCTTTATCCGCGCTAAGAGTGCCGATTACGACACCGGCTGCCGAGGCCGGTTCATTCTGAGCATGCCCCGCAACGATAGCATCGCTGCCGTTGCCGCCACCGCTATCACTCGATAATCCAGGAAACAAATCCTCGCTCAATGCCCGTTCAGAACGAGACGAGCTCTGGCTAGATCGATTTACTTGCGATGGCATCATTTCTGTTCCTGCCCTTTTCTATCTGACCCGCTAAGTAAAGGAGGCCTTTCTGCTTACAACTATTCCGCCGAAGTGTCCCCACCGTCCATTACCTAACCCAGGCTTTCTTCCGATGCTTCAGGGATGACAACTTCCTCGCCGCTCTGCAATTGAGGCATCAGTTGTTGACGAATCGTTTGCTCGATCGTGCTCTTAATTTCCGGATGCTCATCAATGTAATCGGCGGCATTCTTACGGCCTTGCCCGATCCGATCAGTGTTGTAGCTATACCAAGCACCGGACTTCTCGATCACACCTTGCTGGACACCAAGCTCGAGGATTTCACCGGTTCGGTGAATGCCTTGGCCATACAAAATTTGGAACTCAGTTTGCCTAAACGGAGGTGCTACTTTGTTTTTGACCACTTTGACCCGTGTTTCGTTGCCGGTGACTTCGTCGCCATCTTTAACGGCACCAATACGGCGGATATCAAGTCGAACGGAGGCGTAAAACTTAAGCGCATTACCACCAGTAGTGGTCTCCGGTGAGCCAAACATTACACCGATTTTCATTCTGATTTGGTTGATGAAAATCACTAACGTGTTGGATTGTTTGATGTTGCCCGTCATTTTACGTAGCGCCTGGCTCATTAAGCGAGCCTGCAGGCCGACGTGAGCGTCGCCCATATCACCCTCGATCTCTGCCTTTGGCGTCAGCGCCGCCACTGAGTCCACAACAACGACATCTACTGCCGCAGAGCGAACCAACATATCGCATATTTCTAAAGCCTGTTCACCAGTATCTGGCTGCGAAACCAACAGATTATCGGTGTCCACGCCTAGTGCTTGGGCATACATCGGATCAAGCGCGTGTTCGGCATCAATGAAGGCACAGGTGCCGCCAACTTTTTGAGCTTCTGCGATCACCTGCAGTGTCAGTGTCGTTTTACCCGAAGACTCTGGTCCATAAATTTCTACGACCCGTCCACGTGGTAACCCGCCTATACCTAGCGCGATGTCGAGGCCTAATGACCCGGTCGAAATGGAAGGAATCGCGATTTGTTATTTATCTCCCAAACGCATCATCGAACCTTTGCCAAATTGACGTTCAATTTGCGCAAGCGCGGCGGTTAAGGCGCGATCTTTTTCCGGCGAACCACTCGTATCGGAAGCACTGTTTTTGCTGCTGCTTGATCTTTGGCTCATATCACCCTCCACAGATGAAATCTTAAAGTCTTTGTATTTGTTGGGTTGTTTGTTTCGTTCAGTTGTCTTGCTACTGGTTTTGCTGTGCCATCTTATAGATCTGATCTCACTCTGATCTCGCGCTGGCGTTTGCTTCGTCTGCCTCCAAGACTGCAGAGTAAGCCGCGAAGTAGTCACAGGTTCTGCCCGATAAGTTGTCACCAACATAAAAGCAGTTGCGTTTAAATCTCGTCTTTCTCCGCGCAGAGCGATGCCGCAATTTCTAAGTGCACCTCGGTTGGTATCGTTCCGCACCACCACCCTAATTACTGTATATATGATCAGTATTTCGCGCAAGCGCTATTTTACCGCTTTTGCACAGCTCGCAGCTGTATTCATCTGTTCATTAAATTTTCTGTCGACCTCACATGGCGAAGGCTACGACTCAGGCCGCTGCCGCTTGCCTGGACAATCGCCCCAATGTCTACGCTTTCGTCAGCCACAGTTGACCCATCCTGATGCCTGTTGTTCACTGCTATTTTGTCTGAACGGGTTCGCCCTAATTTTGATGCAGCAAAGCACTCCTGCCGACATCTTTTCGCCGGAATCACTGGCGGAACATACGCCTATGATGCGTCAGTATCTGACCATCAAAGCCAACCATGCAGAAGAGCTTTTGTTCTACCGCATGGGCGACTTTTATGAACTCTTTTTTAGCGACGCAGAAGTCGCAGCGGATTTATTGGGTATCACCCTTACCGCACGCGGGCACAGTGGCGGCAACCCAATTCCCATGTGTGGAATTCCTTATCATGCCGCCGACAACTACCTCGTCAAGTTGGTCCAATTGGGCCGTTCCGTAGCAATTTGCGAACAAATAGGAGACCCAGAAACCACCAAGGGGCCTGTAGAACGACAGGTCAAACGCATTGTCACCCCTGGGACGCTAACGGATGAGGCATTGTTGGCTGCGGATCACCGCAGCACTATTCTCGCGGTCACCCGGAGACCGAAATTGATCGGTGTCGCGCTACTTGATCTCACTGGCAGCGCGATCGAACTACAATCGTTGCAAAATGAACAAACCCTCTGCGATGCGTTGGAACAATTGCGGCCAAGCGAGGTTATCGTTAATGAAACGCACTTCGCCTGGTTGTGCGAGGCGTTGCCACAAGGGGGTGCCGTTTCTCCGGCTTCACTTCGCAGTGTTCCAAAGGAGTCTTTCGATCAGGCTCAGGGACTCAAGGAACTCAACCTGCACTTTAAGCTCGATGTACTGGTCACGACCGGTCTCACTGCTGATGACGTCAGCATTGGTGCTGCCGCCGCCGCACTAGGCTACGCACGCTCAACGCAGTGCCAACCACTCAGCTTTCTGCAAACCATCCGGCATCGAGGTTTAGCAGACCACGTAGGCTTAGACGCACAAACGCGCCGCAACCTGGAAATCGACGTACGCAGCAATGGAGCCACCGACCATACTTTATTCAGCTTGATGGACAGCAACGTGACACCTATGGGCAGCCGCTTGCTAAAACAATGGCTCAACGAACCTAGCCGTGTTCAAGCCACCCTTAATGCCCGTTTGGCTTGGATCGATTTCGCCATGCCCAATCGCTGCGACGAAGACACCCGCGGTGCCTTAAAACCGATCGGCGACCTGCAGCGCATCATCACTCGCATCGGCTTGGCATCCGCCTCCCCCAGAGACCTCGCCAAGCTGCGCGACGCATTAGCCTGCCTGCCTGCTGTGCATGCAGCGGCAGCTAGCATTCCCGGCGAACTTAATGCCTCTCTATGTCTCGCCTTGCACGGCTTCGAGACACTACAAAGCCAGCTCTCAAAAGCCTTAGTCGAAACGCCTCCGGTCACATTGCGCGACGGTGGTGTCATCGCTACTGGCTTCAATCCTGAATTGGATGAGCTACGTTCGTTGACCCAGGACGCTTCCGCTTGGCTCGCTGAGTTAGAACAAAGTGAGCGGGAACGAACTGGTATAAACACACTCAAAGTCGGTTACAACCGGGTGCATGGTTATTACATAGAAACCTCGAAGGCGGCACAGGGCGAGATTCCGGACGACTATATCCGCCGCCAAACACTCAAAAATGCAGAACGGTACATCACGCCCGGGCTCAAGGAATTTGAGGAAAAGGCTTTACGCAGCCAAGGCCAGGCACAACGCTTGGAGCGCGAAATTTTCACTAACCTGCTCGCCGAGCTAAATCGCGAATATGGGCCACTGCGCGCGGCAGCCGACGCGCTTGCGCAGCTAGATGTGCTCGCTTGCCTAACCGAGCGAGCACGTTATTTGGATTTTAGTCGGCCGGCCTTCAGCGACACCATTGGAGTACGTATAGAAGGCGGCTGGCATCCGGTGGTAAAAGCGTCGAGCAAAGAGGTCTTTATTGCGAATGATGTCTCCCTAGGCGAGCTCGCTAGCCGGCAAGCGACCCCGCCTGAACCCAGCATGGTGATTATCACTGGACCAAATATGGGCGGTAAATCAACCTACATGCGGCAAACCGCAATCATCTGTCTGCTGGCCTACTGCGGTAGTTACGTGCCCGCTCAAGCAGCAGAAATCGGCCCGATAGACAGAATTTTTACCCGCATCGGGGCTTCCGATGACCTGACCAGCGGGCGCTCCACCTTTATGGTCGAGATGACGGAAACCGCGAATATATTGCGCAATGCAAGCCCTTACAGCCTGGTCTTATTAGATGAAATAGGTCGCGGCACCAGCACTTATGACGGTTTATCTCTAGCCTGGGCGGTCGCTGAGTATCTGGCCCGGGACATTAAAGCGCTTACGCTATTCGCGACACACTATTTTGAACTCACCGCTCTGCCAACCCTCTGTCCTAATGTGGGCAACGCGCATTTGAACGCAACCGAACATAAAGGCGATATCGTTTTCCTCTACCAAGTCTCGCCTGGCGCCGCCAACCAAAGTTACGGTATTCAGGTTGCGAAGCTTGCCGGGGTACCGAAGCCTGTATTAACCAGGGCGCAACAGCAGCTGCGCAAATTCGAACAAGAGTCGCTGCACCCGCGTCAGGATGACCTCTTTCTGGCAACGTCTAACGTCGCCGAAGTTGCGCCAGAAGCAGCCCTTTCTGACGCGGAGTCCCGCGCCTTAGAAATGCTGTTAGAAGTCGATCCGGATGATTTTTCGCCAAAAGCGGCTCTTGAACTGCTCTATCGCGTTCGAGCCGCTTTAGTAAACGACTAAAAACTAACTAACGAGAATCCGGCGAAGCACGCAGCGTGCCGCATAACGCGAGCACGACCTAGACAGGCAAAGCTGTTTCGCTAAACTACCCGCTTTCCAAACAAGGCTCGAGCTTATGACCTTTGTAGTCGGTGAAAATTGCATTAAATGTAAACATACCACTTGTGTCGACGTATGCCCCGTAGACTGCTTTTACGAGGGCCCCAATATGTTGGTCATACACCCGGATGAGTGCATAGACTGTGCGCTATGCGAGCCGGAGTGCCCCGCCGAAGCCATTTTTGCCGAGGATGAAGTGCCCGAGGACCAGACCAATTTCCTCGAATTGAACGCTGAGTTGGCAGAGATCTGGCCGAATATCTCCGAACCCAAGCCTGCACCAGCAGATGCTGAGGAATGGGACGGCAAACCAAACAAGCTGGCTCTTCTAGAACGCTAACCTGTCGCACTGCTAATTCAGCAGCGAACGCGGATTAATGGGTTGACCGTTTTTGCGAATCTCGAAATGTAATGTTTGCCCGCGGCCCCTGCTCGGCACGATCTGCGCGACCCGGTCCCCCGACTGCACCGATTGCTGCTCAGCAACCAATAACTCGCCATTGAAACTGTAGGCGCTGAGCAGCTCTCCGGAATGCTTGACGATAACAAGACGCTCATAGCCGCCAATACCGTCGCCCGCATAAACCACTTCACCGCGAGATACAGCACGCACATGAGCAGAGCGAGCAAGCGCGAAATCTAAGCCTTTATTGCCATTGCCAAAGTCACGGCTGGGGCGTTGCGCCAAAGGCCATATCCAACCGTTCTTGGTGAACCGCTGGGCTAGTCCCCCGGACACACTCTGAGCCGGTGGCTTGGCCGCCTTAGGCTTGCTCCTGACCGTTTGTGGCGCTTGCTTGACCGCTACCTTGGCTTGTTGTGGTGCTCTGTCTGCCGTCTTATTTGCAGTGCTGGCCGTTTTCGTAGATTTGCTTTGCGTCGCTTTTGCGGCGACGGCTTTAGCGCTTTTTTTAGCTTGGCTTGAGCTGGTCGATTGGGCCGGCTGCGCGGCGGGTCGCGCTGTAGCAACTTGGCTAGCCGCCGGCGCTAATTGTGCAGTTGGGCTGAGAGACAATTCTTGTCCGGGATAAATGACAAACGGAGCGGTTATCCGGTTGTATTCCGCCAAATCGACGTAATTCATACTCAGTCGCCAGGCGATGGAGTAAAGCGTATCGCCCCGCTTCACGGTATAGGTTTGCGTGGACGATAGCACCGATGGTGAGCGTTCCAACACCAATGGCTGACCTAGCGGCGCGCAGCCGACGGCCACGCAGCCGAAACAGGCAACATAGACTATTTGGCGGAATAGCGGCCGAACGCCCACAGTACGATCACTCCCAGTAAAAAAGCCAATAGCGCTTCCGGCAACCGAGCATCCTGCTGGGTTGCCGCAGCATATTGTGCGGGTGCGGTTATGCTCGCCAGCAAGTCTTGCCCGGTGCCTGGCAACTGCCAGGGCCACAAGCGCATCAGCGCCACAACCATGAATCCAGTTAGAAACGAAAGCGTTGCGTCGGCCGCTCGATGCATAACCCAAGTCACCACTCGCGCAAACAAGATAAGCCCGGTTGCACAGCCAGCAGCCAGAGTGGCCAGGGTAACCAAATCGAGTTGCGCAACGGCACGGATCACTTCATCGTACAAGCCTAGTACTAGCAACAAAAAACTGCCGGACACTGCAGGTAGGATCCAGGCGCACACGGCAATGGCGCCGCCAACAAAAATCATCCAGGCCTCTGCAGACCGTTCGGCGTTCGGAATCATCAGTACCAAAAAGCTCAGCACCATGCCTAATGGTGCATAGCGCAGCAATGCCGCGAGCGGTCGGGCGCGGCCAATATCCCAGGCAGAATAAACAATAACGCCAAAGAAGAAGGCCCAGAGCACCGGCGCCATGTGGGTAAGCATAAACTGAACGAGTCGACCGAACAGCAAAATTCCAAGGGCCATACCTCCCGCCAACGCCAGCAAAAAAGCCAAGTCGTGAGTACGAAAAAACGCTCGAGGCTGGGTGATTTGACGCAGCGAGGCAAAGCCAAAAGCACTGATCGCATCAAGCAGGCGAAAATAGATACCCGTCACAAAAGCTATGGTGCCACCCGACACACCAGGCACCAACTCGGCCAGCCCCATTGCCAAGCCGCGTAGAGCGATCGCAAACGGACCCATTGTTGTGGCCGGGTCATCTTGCTGATCCTGCTGCTTCAGCTGGGCTGCGGGTTCTACGTCATTCATCTACAAACAACCTGAAAATACCAATCAATTCGCGAGAATTAACTGCGGCTGATACCGCCTAGCAGCGGCACAAATTTAACTTGGCTCGTAATTTGTTCATCAAAACCATCTTCGGTACGGTCAATGACTTTGAGCTGCTGGTCCTCAGAAGGGCCTACTGGCACCACCATCCGTCCACCGACCCGTAATTGCTCGAGCAACGGCTGCGGCACCACCTGCGCGGCGGCAGTAACCAGAATACCATCATAAGGTGCATTAGCTTCCCAACCCTCGCCACCATCCGAATGACGCACTTTAACATTGCGTAGACGCAATGCTGCTAAGCGTTCCTGCGCACGAGGTAGCAAAGCCTGAATCCGCTCAACGCTATACAGTGTCTCACACAATCCGGCTAGAACCGCGGTTTGGTAGCCGGACCCGGTGCCCACTTCTAACACTTTCGCGCGCGGCTTATCGAGCAACAGCTCCGTCATCAGCGCGACGATATACGGTTGTGAGATGGTTTGATTGTGGCCGATCGGCAAGGCGGTGTCTTCGTAGGCGCGATGTGCTATCGCCTCGTCGATGAAAATATGTCTGGGGACTTGCCCAATTTGCGCTAAGACCGCACCCGATTGAATACCCTGTTCGCGCAGTCTTTCGACCAGACGGTCACGAGTCCGTTGGGAAGTCATACCAATGCCCTGCAAGTCAAAGCGACTCATCGGCTGTCGTCCTCGACCGCAAAATGCTGTTTCAGGAAAGCGGTGGCATAAGCACCCGGTCGCAGTCCAAACGATAGCGTTATGGCCTGTGGTAGGTCGGTATAAGGCGACGCAATCGTCGCCGAGCTTGCCACAGATTCAGCCAGCTGCAAATCGACCGGTGTCACCCAGAATGGACGTAACCCTTGCACTACGCCGGCGTATTCCAACTGCTCGCAAACGGCCTCAAGACCAACCAATGCTTGTTGTTGCAGGCGCAGCGCAGCACCTTGTGCCGCACTTCTGCCGCGCCCCCATAAAGGTCCTTGAGTCTCTCCGTCTATACGCACATCGCCATCTACCCCTTCTATGCCAATATGCTGGCTCAGCCGATGGGCAGCAATCTGATTGAAAAGATGACTCCGCAGGACCGACAGATGCCAGCTTTTACGCTGCGCGGAAACACGTCGGTCACGACGATTTGCTAACCACCGCAGCGCTTGAGAAATGTTCTCTCCCCCCAGTCGTTGCGGACCAAAAATGTTAGGGAACGGAGCTTGTAGAGCCGTCAATTCGACGTCGCTGGGCAAAACCGAGCTCCGCAACACTATCCGAAAGTGATTCATAGCGTGCCGCCCGCGACGCAATTTCTTGCTATGCCGGCCCACCCGCAAACAAGACGCGCGAGCGACGGTCGAATCAGCTTTTGTGGTTGCCCCGCCAACAACTTGCGTCATAGCCGGTGCCGCCTGTTCAACATCGGTGATTAGGTTAGCTGTGGGGATGCTAAACCACTGTCGAGTGATTGCATGTTTGTCTTTCAGTCCTGCATAGCCAATAGCGTCGATAGAGACTGCAAAATGCCGCGCTAAACCGCGCGCAACGTCCAGCGTATTCAAATTTTCTTTTTCAACGAATAGATAAAGGTGCTCGCCGCTGCCAGCTAAATCCCAACCTAGTTCTTCGTCAACCCGCCAGTCTCCCGGCGTTGCCTTGATAACAACCACGCGCGAAGCGGCGACGGCTTCTTTAGCGGGGGCGGTCAGGGTTAGCCCCTTTCGATTGCCTGGCCGGTTGCGCCGGAATAAGGTAGAAAACCTCGTCTTTCTTGGCCAGACCCAACTCGCTGCGAGCGAGCGCTTCCAACGCATTGCTGTCAGCTTTAAGCGCCAACACTTCCACCGTAAGCGCTTTGTTTTGCGCCTCTAATGCCGCCACGCGGGCGGAGCTGTCGGCGACCGCTTGCTGCAAGCCCTGCTGCGTAAAATAACCGGCTGATCCAAACCAAAGACTGCTTTGCAACACCGCGAAAAGCACCAGCAAGGTGACGATGAACACTTTCATTAAGGGCTTCTGCCAGGCCATTGCTAACCTCCCGTGTTCGAAACTAAACCAAACGAGCATTGATCGCTGCAAAGCCTGGATACTCTGCTTGCGCGCCTAACTGACTTTCAATACGCAGCAATTGATTATACTTAGCAACCCGATCCGATCGGCATAACGAACCTGTTTTGATTTGTCCGGCTCCTGTTGCAACCGCCAGGTCCGCTATGGTGGTATCTTCGGTTTCTCCAGAGCGATGTGAAATCACGCTGGTATAGCCGGCATCATTTGCCATTGCGATTGCAGCCAGCGTCTCTGTTAACGAGCCGATCTGATTCAGTTTAATTAGAATCGAATTGCCAACCTTAGCGTCGATACCTCGCTGCAGGATGCTCGTATTGGTGACAAAAAGATCGTCGCCAACCAGTTGTACTGTAGCGCCCAACCGCTCGGTGAGCTGACGCCAACCAGTCCAATCCGCCTCATCCATGCCATCTTCTATCGAAACGATTGGATGTTGCGCGCAGAGATCAGCAAGGTAATCAACAAAACCGGCCGAGTCATAATGCTTACCCTCGCCGCTCAGACTGTATTTGCCATCGACATAAAATTCCGACGCGGCACAATCCAACGCAAGCGTGACATCGCGGCCCAATTGATAGCCGGAATCAGCAACCGCTGCAGAAATCATCTCCAGCGCTGCAGCGTTAGACGCCAGATTTGGCGCAAACCCACCTTCGTCGCCCACCGCAGTGGACAAACCATGCGAGCCGAGCACTTTTTTCAACTGCTGAAACACTTCTGCACCGCAGCGAAGCGCTTCAGCAAAGCTAGATGCAGCAATCGGCTGGATCATAAACTCCTGAATATCGACGTTGTTATCAGCGTGCTCACCGCCATTGAGAATGTTCATCATCGGCACCGGCATACGCATGCGTGGGTTGCCAGCTAGCTCGTTGATGTGTTGGTAGAGTGGCACTTTTTTATCCGCCGCAGCCGCTTTGGCGGCAGCTAACGATACAGCCAAGATACCGTTAGCCCCCAAACGCGCTTTGTTGTCCGTCCCATCTAGTTCGCACATCGTGGTGTCGATGAGCACTTGTTCGGTACAATCTTGGCCCTGCAACGCAGCAGCGACTTCGGAATCAATCAGTGCAACCGCCTGGCTCACACCTTTGCCCATAAATCGGCCGGCGTCGCCATCGCGTAGTTCTAATGCTTCGCGACTGCCGGTAGATGCACCGGATGGTGCTGCTGCGAAGTGACGATTGCCTGCTGCAGTTGTGACCTCTGCCTCTACGGTCGGATTGCCCCGAGAGTCGAGGATTTCGCGCGCCGTCACAGAAATAATTTCGCTCATTTTACTTCTCGTCCGTTAGCGTTACTCAAGTGTCTCATCAAACCAACTTTTTCCTTTAAGCTACCGAAGAGACGGCTTTCGAAGGCGTTCTCTCTAACCCATGTTCTATCGCGCCGATCTCGTCCAGGCCTTTACGCTTGTTCAACCACTTGATCTTCCAAGCGGTGCTCGGCTTTGACGACGTTGTCGATTGCCATAAGCTGCCTTAGCAAAGGTTCGACGAGGTGAAGTGGCCATGAATTTGGACCATCTGATTTCGCCTCGCGGGGATTGGGGTGACATTCCATAAATAGGCCGTCAATACCCGCTGCCACAGCCGCTCGTGCCAGTACCGGCACCATCTCGCGCTGCCCGCCGGAAACGTGGCCTTGCCCGCCAGGCATTTGCACAGAATGCGTTGCGTCATAAACCACTGGGCACTGGGTCTGCCGCATCAACGCCAGTGAACGCATATCCGAGACCAAATTGTTATAGCCAAAAGAAACGCCGCGCTCGCAAACCATTACTTGCTTATTCCCGGTAGAGCGTGCTTTTTTGACAACCTGCAACATATC
>MDTB01220342.1_pt1 | contig 11177 bp, 12 predicted proteins | sample 811161 | NCBI WGS metagenome assembly MDTB01 (sample SAMN05326650, study PRJNA326480) | marine metagenome | isolation source: seawater | place: Mediterranean Sea | collected 2009
TATAATAATCTATATTTGATAATATTAATAAATTTATAACTTTAAAAATATTTCTAATATTTTTAGAACCATACACATTTGGTAATTTTTGATCTATTGTTACAAGTTCTAATTTTTTACCATTATCTCCTAATACTATTTTATAATTTTCAAATAAAATCACACATATCGGTTTCGCAGGAATAAAATTAATTATTAATTTATTAGGGTAGATTTTTTTTATGATCAAATCACTTACGTCATTTCTATTTATTAGCTTATAAAAATCATTTTTTTTTACCAGGATAATGTTTTTTCCAATTATATTTTGAATTTCGTTTTTTATTAATAAATTTTTTTTTTCTGAGAAACCATTAATATCTATTTGTTCAATATTAAATATTTTTTTATTATAAAAATTATAATTAGTAGTTGTTGTTAAAAAAAATATTATTATTGTGTATGCAATAAATCTGAATTTTTTATCTATTTTTAGATGCATCATTTATCATCCACCTAATTAATGACTTAAAATCTATACCTTTATGAGCAGCTATTTCTGGGACAAGTGATAAGTTTGTCATACCTGGTTGGGTGTTAAGCTCTAATAAGTAAAATTTATTATTATAAAATTTAAAATCTGATCTAGTTATTCCTCTACAATTTAAAAGTTTATGAGCTTTTAAAGCAATTTCATTTATTTTCGATAAATTTTTTTTAGTTAAATTTACTGGAATTATATGTTTGGTTTTTGCATTTGAGTTATATTTTGCCTTATAATCATAAAATCTTCTTCTTGGTTTAAGTTCTATAACTCCTAATATTTTTTTACCCATAATTGCAACTTGTATTTCTCTACCAGGGATAAATTTTTCGATAAGTATTTCATTATAATTTTTCATTTTTTTTATTTTGTTTGATAATGTTGATTTGTTATCGCATATAAATACATCCAAGCTGGACCCTTCATTTATCGGTTTAACAACTACAGGATAGTTTAGATAATCCTTGATTCTTTTATAATTAATATCATTATTTTTAGTTTTAAATTTGATGAACCTTGGTGTTAATATTTTATTATTAATGAAAATTTTTTTTGATATCTCTTTATCCATTGCAGACATTGATGAAATAACACCTGAATGCGTGTATTTTATACCTAGTGTTTCTAAGACAGATTGAATATAGCCATCTTCACCAAATCTACCATGTAAAGCGTTGAAAATCACATTTGGTTTAAAATTTTCAATTGTTTTTAATAAATCTTTGCTCGGATCACAAAATTTTAATCTGTAGAATTTGTTCATGGTTTTTATAACTGCTTTTGCTGATTTAAGGCTAATAGTCCTCTCTTTAGAATAACCACCTCCCAAAATTAATACTTTTTTTTTCATTCTATTTAACTATTTCCAATTCTAATTCTAAAGTTATTCCTGTTTTTGCTTTCACTTGTGATTTAACAAAATTAATTAAGCTATACATATTTTCAAAAGATGCATTTTTAGAATTAATAAAAAAATTACTATGTTTATCCGAGATTTTTGCATCACCAAAACTTACTTTACCATCAACATTTTCTTTAATTAATTCCCATACTTTTTTTTCTGACTGATTTTTTGGATTTTTAAAAGTACTACCTCCAGTTTTAACCTTTAAAGGTTGTGAGCTTTCTTTTTTTTCTTTCAAAATATGTATTCTTTCTTCAATTTCTATTCTATTTTTTTTTATCGTCTTAAAAGAAGCGCTCAAAAAAATCAGATTTTTTGATAAGTTTATTTGTCTATAATCAAAATTTATATCTTTTGCTTCAATTGTGTATACACTTCCATTAAAATCCATTACTTGCACTGAAAGCAAAACATCTTTAAATTCTGTACCGAAACATCCTGAATTCATTCTAATTCCACCACCTACAGTTCCAGGAATACAAGATAAGAACTCTAAACCACTTAGATGATTTCTGCATGCAAAATCTGAGATATTTTTATCTAAAATTGAACATCCAGCAATAATTACATCATCTTTTGTTATAGATACTTTATTAAAGTTTTTACCTAATTTAATAAAAATTCGATTTTGAATATTTTCCGAAATTAATAAATTGGACCCTGCGCCTATAATAAAAAAATTATTATTTTCATTTTTTATATAAAACAGAAAATCTCTTAGCTCTTTTAGGGTTTCTGGAACAAAAAAAATTTTTGCAACACCTCCAATATTTAGCCAAGTATGGTTTTTTAACGAGTAATTAAATCTCAACTTGCCTTTTAAGTTTTTTGAAAAATTATCTAAATTTTTTAGGGTCATTATCTCATTAATTTGGGTAATTCTTTGATCCAACCTGATATAGATCCAGCTCCCATTCCGATTACTATATTTTCTGAGTTTAAATAATGTTTTAGAAATTTTGCTAACTCATATTGATTGTTAACTAAAAATACCTGTAATTTTGATTTTTTTGCAATTTGTTCTGAAAATTTATAATAATTTAAATCCAATTTTAAATTTTCGCCTGCTTTATAAACTGGACATAATATAACAGAGTTTGCCTTTCTAAATGCCGAACAAAATTTTTTTTTTTAAATCATTTAATCTTGAAACTCTATGTGGTTGAAATATACAAATTATTTTCTTTTTTTTGAAGCTATTCTTGACACTATTAATTACTTCTTTTATCTCTGTAGGATGATGAGCATAATCATCATAAATATCTGCCCCGTTATAATTAAATATTTTATTAAATCTTCTCTCTACACCTTTATAATTTTTCAAACTATTTTTCAAAATATTAGCAGATATTCCAATAAAATATGATACAGATATTGCTGCAGTTGCATTTTTAACATTGTGGGATCCTATTAAAGGTATCTCAATCTTTTTTAAAATTTTTTTTTTTTTATTAGGAAGGTTCATTTCAATATCAAAAAAAGATTTATTTTCAAAGTATGAAATATTTTTAATCCTGAAATTTGATTTTTTATTAATTCCATATGTGAGTATATTTTTAATCTTACTTAATCTATAAACATCCCTATTATTTTTATCATCTAGGCAAATAAATGTTTTACCAAAAGATGGTACTTTTTTCATAAATCTTATAAAATGATTCTTTAAATCATCTAAAGAATTATAATAATCCATGTGCTCTCTATCAATATTTGTAACCACAGCATAAGTTGAAGGGACTTTTACAAAACTCCCGTCTGACTCATCTGACTCTAAAATACTCCACTCGCTTTTTCCAAGTTTGGCTGAGTTTTCTAAGGAATTAATTACACCACCATTTATAATTGTTGGATCTAAATTAGCTTTTGAGAAAATAGATGCAATTAAAGAAGTAGTGGTGGTTTTGCCATGTGATCCTGAAATAACTATGTTCTTTTTTAATGAAGTTATATGCGCCAACATATCACCTCTCTTATATACAGGTAAATTTTTTTTTTTTGCCTCCTTTATTTCCAAATTATTATTTTTAATTGCAGAAGAAATAACCAAAATAGTTGCTTTATTAATATTTGCTTTAGCATGTCCTAAAAAAAATTTAATATTATTTTTTTTTAATCTTTCAACATTTTTATTAAAGGATTTGTCACTACCTTGAATTTTAAAACCTAAACCCTTCATTATTAAAGCCAAACCACTCATTCCTATTCCACCTATGCCTACAAAATGAATTATTTCAGATTTAGCTAAATTAATATTCATTTTTATATAAAACTATTTACTTTATTGGAGTTTTTTTGCCAGTCATATCCCTTTATAAAATTTTTCATATTTTTTTTTTTTTGAAAAAGTAATTTTTTATTTTTAATCAAATTTTTTACAAATTTATATAAAAAATTGTGCTTAACTTTGCTCTCTCTAATTAGCCATCCAAGTTTTTTACTTACATAATATTTTGCATTATAATATTGGTGGTCATCCCTAGCGAATGGATAAGGTACTGTTAAGAAAGGTTTTTCTAAAAATACTAATTCGTTAATTGTTGATGCTCCAGATCTTGTAATTATAAAATCACATTTTTTTACAATTTTATGTAAATTATCTGTATAAGAAAATACCTCAGATTTTATTTTTTTTTTTTAGGTAAAATTTTTTAAGATTATTTAAATTTTCACTACTTGTTTGATGAAATAATTTAACTTTAAAAATTTTAGATAATTTGATTAAATCAGTTTTAAATAAATCATCAAATTTCTTTGCACTTTGACTACCACCTATTATTAACATAGTAAATTTATTTTGCTTCTTTACAAAATGAGATTTAGCTAAGAAAATGTCTTTTCTGATTAAAGGCTTGATTACAAAATTTTTATATCTCATTTTTTTAGGTAAATTTTTTATATTTTTATGGTATGTAAATATTTTATCGCAATAATTGAGTAAAAATAGGTTTGCTTTACCTAGGACGAGGTTTGGTTCAAACAAAAATATTTTTAATTTTAAAATACTAGCAGCCAAGCAAAAAGGCACTGACATATACCCTCCAGTAGAAAATAATACTTCAATTTTTTTTTGTCTTAAAAATAACAATGAGTTTATAAAGGATATAATAAAAAAAATTACAAATGGTATTAAACCTAAAATGTTTTTATTGATTTTAGGTACATCTATCTTTTTAATTTTATATTTATTTTCATCTAAATATTTTAATCCTCTGTTGTCGCTTATAATAATAACATCATTTTTATCGTACAGATAATCATAGAGAACCTGTGCGGGAATTACGTGTCCACCTGTTCCTCCAGTGCTAATTATTATTTTTTTCATAAAATTAAATCTTTCTCTTGGTAAAATTTAATATCAATCCTGCAAGTATTGAACAGCTCAATAATGAGGACCCTCCATAGCTTAAAAAAGGCAAAGTCATACCTGTGGTAGGAAGAATTCTTATGTTTACACCAACATGAATTAATACTTGAAATATAATTAATAATATCGAGCCAATTAAAATTAGCTTGTTACTATTATTTTTTTCAATTGGAATTTTTTTAAAAATTTTGAAAATAAGAATTAAAAAAATCATCAAAATTGATATTATTAACAAGATACCAAATTCTTCTGATATTACAGATATAACATAATCAGTGTGAGCTTCTGGAACTTTTGTATTAAGAGTACCCTCACCTATGCCTTTTCCAAAAAAAACCTCCATCAACAATTGCGTCAGTTGCTTTTTGTGACTGATAATTACCTTTTGACGACAAGTCAAAAAAATTTGCTATTCTAGATTTAATATAAGAAAATTTAGGCAAATAGAAGACTAAGTTACCCAAAATTAGCATACAAAAAAAAATAGAAAACTTAAAAAATATAAATTTATACCAGATACAAATATTAGACTTAGCCATACTGAGGAAATTAATAAAGTTTGCCCTATATCAGGCTGAAGAGTTAATAAAATTAAAATCGGCAAAACAATTAAAGCACTCAACAAAAATTTAATATAATTATTTGAGGTAAATCTAGAGCCTATAACTAGTGATAAAAGTATAATTAAAAAGGGTTTTAAAAACTCTATAGGCTGAAATCTTGGAAAAATAGGAAGATCTAGCCATCTTTTTGATCCTTTTATTTCTACTCCAAACATTGGCACAAACAATAAAGATATAAAGAAAAGAGAAAATAGTAATATTGATATTTTGTAAATATTCTTATCGCTAATAAGTGAAAAAAAAACAATTAATATTAAACCCAACAATATGTAGACAAGATGTCTTAAAAAAAAATAATAATTATTTGTGCCTAATTTTGATGATGCAATCAATGACGTCGATACTAAAGAAAAGAATAAACCTAAAATAATAAGTGATATAAATAAAAAAAGAATAAATTTATCTAAATTTTTCCACCAATCATAAACAAAATTACTATAATGATTTTTATTTTCCATTGAAATCATTTTTTTTTATTAAGTAATTAAAACTATAACCTCTGTGTTCAAAATTTTTAAATTGATCGAAAGATGCAGCAGCAGGACTAAACAAAATTATTTTATCTCTCTGGTCGTTTTTTATATCTTTTTTTAAAGTTAAAACTGCATTTTTTAAGTATTTGCAATATTTAAATTTTATCTTATTTCTTAATTGATTAATAAAATATTTTTTGTTCAATCCAATTATATATGCTTTTATATTTTTATGATATTTTTTTTCTAGTATAAATTTATCTCCCTTTTTAAATTTACCTCCTACTATCCAATAAATATTACTATAAGTTGTTAATAGACCGTTTGTAGAGGAAAAGGTGGTAGACTTTGAATCATTGATTATTTTCAATTTTGGTTTATCTAATATAATTTGCTTTCTAAATTTTAATCCTTTAAACGAATTTAGAGATTTAAATATTTTGTAATTGGATGTTTTAAATATCTTAGATATTTTATAAACAAAGTGGATATTATTTAGATTGTTTTTATCCAATAAATATCTATTATGAATTTTTGTTTTGAAATAATTAATCTTATTATATGTTACTTTAATTATTTTAGATTTTATTTTTTTTTTAATATAATTTTATTGATAATAATATTATCTTTCTCTATAAACGACAATTTATTAACTTCTTGATCAGAAATCAATTTAACTTTGGCTTGTGCATATACATTAATATTTTTATGTCTTTCTAAATGGTCTATATTTAAATTTAAAATAGCTGCATAATCAGTTTTAAAATATTTATTGTAAAATATTTGGTAAGATGACGCTTCGATTATGAAAATTGTCTTTCTTTTTATTTTTTTCTCTTTTAAAGGTGAGTTTCCAATATTGCCAACCAATCTAACATCTAGATTTTTTAATTTTAAAATATTATACAACATCTGACATGTAGTAGATTTACCATTTGTGCCAGTTATAGTAATTTTTTTGTTATAAGGATAAGATAGGTAAAAAATATCTAGCTCCGTGATTATTTTTTTTAAATTTTTTGATAGATAATTTTTTAGATAACATTTTTTGATATCTATTCCGGGGCTTAATACAACATAATCAAATTTAAGTTTTAAAATTTGTTTTTTACTCAGAAAATATTTCTTATTTAATTTATTTTTTATTTTAATATTATCGTCGTAAACCTTTACGTTATTATTTTTATTCAGATACTTTAGACAAGAGATGCCTGACAAACCTAAACCATAAATTAGTATTTTTTTGTTTACGAAACTTTTCTTAAACATTATCTTAATTTTAGTGTTGCTAATCCAATCATAGCTAAAATTAATGAAATAATCCAAAACCTAATGACCACTGTAGATTCTGCCCACCCTTTTTTTTCAAAATGATGGTGAATAGGTGCCATCTTAAAAATTCTTTTTCCGGTTAATTTAAAAGAGACAACTTGCACAATTACAGACACTGCCTCTAAAACAAATAGACCTCCTGTTATGGCTAGAACAATTTCGTGTTTTGTTGCAACCCCAACAGCTCCTAAAGATCCACCTAAAGCGAGTGAGCCTGTGTCTCCCATGAATATCTTTGCTGGCGGCGCATTAAACCATAAAAAACCAATTGAAGCTCCGATAATTGCGCCACAAAATACTGCTATTTCACCTACACCTTCAATGTAAGGTATTAATAAATACTCGGCAAAAATAATATTACCAGATACATAGCTTATAAAAGCAAAGCATCCTGCAACCAAAATAATTGGCACTGTTGCTAAACCATCTAGGCCGTCGGTTAAGTTTACAGCATTAGACGAACCTACAACTACAAATAAATAAAAGGGTATAAAAAACCAACCCAAGTTTATTACAAGATTTTTAAAAAAAGGAAAATAAAGATTATTTGTTAATTCTGAATCTATAAATTTATATAAAATAATTAATGAAATTAAACTTAAAAAAATTTGAGCTAAAAACTTAAATTTTGATGATATTCCATCAGAGGTTCGACTTTTTATTTTTGTGTAGTCGTCCAATGCTCCTAGTGCTCCAAATGAAAAAGTAATAAAAATTAACAACCAATTGTATGGATTTTTGAAATCAGACCATAAAAACACACCAGCAAACAATCCAAATAAAATTAAAAGTCCACCCATGGTTGGGGTTCCTATTTTTTTTTATAAGATGATCTTCAGGCCCATCTGTTCGTATAGGATTGATAATTTTTTTTATAGAGAAGTAGCTAATAAACTTATCACCAATTAGAAAAACTACTAGCATTGCTGTAATTGTGGCCAAACCAGTTCTCACAGTTAAAAAATTGAAAAAATTTAAAAAGGAATAAGTATCTGAATAGCTAGTAAGTAAATTATATAACATTATAATTTCTGAATTATTTTATTTAAACCTGTTGAGTTAGATCCTTTTACCATTAAAAGGCTGTTGTTTGGTAAATCTTTATTAATTAAATTTAGGATGTCCACTTTATTAGTTAGTATTCTTCCTTTAATTTGTGGTCTTAATTTGTTGAATGTGTGCTTAATATAATCGCCAAAAACATAAGTTTTACTAATTTTTAAATTATTTATATGTTTTGCAATATCTATGTGCAATTTTTTTGAATACTTTCCGAGTTCAAGCATGTCCCCAATTAAGAGAAATTTTTTATTTTTTTTGATATTAAAAGTATCTAACCTTTCTAGAGCAAATTTAAGTGATAATGGATTCGAATTATAGCTTTCGTCAAGAATAATCAACTTTTTTGAACCTTTTGTGTAATTAATTAATGATCCTCTACTTCTAGGAACACAAAAACCTACGAATAAGTTTTTTTTCAATTTTTCAAAATTAAAAAAATTAGATATTACACTTAAGGATGCAAGAATATTTTCTTTATAATTTGATAATTCTTTAGAAATTATGAATTTTTTAATGACACCTTTAATTTTTATTTTAAATAAATAATTATTTTTAAATTTTTTTTGACTAAGAAAGGTAATATCAGCACTTTGATTTTTTTTTGCTGAAAGTAAGTTTATTAATTCCACAATTAATAGTTTTTTCTAAGAAATATTTATAATATTTATCATCCATATTTATAACCATGGTACCATTGTGAATAATATTATTAATTAATTCTCCCTTGGCGTTAGCAATTTGATTTAAGTTTGTAAAATTTTTAATATGTGCATACGAAATATTAGTTATTAGACCTATATTTGGACGAATTAATTTTGTTAGATTATCAATTTCTCCTTTCTTATCCATTCCAACCTCTAAAACTAAATGTTTAGTCTTTTCAGGGGTATTAAAAATACTCAGTGGAACACCATACTTGTTATTGAATGACTTCTTTGAAAAATAAGTTTTTTCCAGTTTTTTTTAAACAAAAACCAATTAACTCTTTTACTGAAGTTTTTCCACAGGACCCTGTAATTGCAATCGTGTTGGCATTTAATGATTTTCTGTAATTTGAACTTATTTCATTAAAAAATTTTAGTGGGTACTTTTGAAATATCATTTTTGAATTTTTTTTACTTTTATTTGTTATGGCTAAAATTGCACCATTGCATACCGCTTCATTTCCAAATTTGTTGCCATCATATTTTTTTCCTTTAATGCCAATAAATATCGATTTATCTGGCATTTTTTTTGAGTTTATTGATACTGAGTCAACAATTTTTTTTTTGTTAATGATTTTAGATTTTAACGTTTCAATTAAAATATTTGTTTTTACTGATTTTGATAGATGTTTATTTTTTTTGTAAATTGATCTTAAAATTTCTAATTTATCTGAGAAAAAATTTTTTTTTTTATATTCTTGATAATTTTCATGACCTTTGCCAGCAACTATTAGAACGTCGCCAGAACTTAATTTTTTAACTGCAAAATTAATTGCTTTCGATCTCGATGGAATTTCTAAAAATTTTTTGTTATTTAGCCCTCTTTTAATTTGAGTCCTTATAAAGTTTGGATTTTCTGTTCTTGGATTGTCATCAGTTAAATAAATAAAATCACAATACTTTTTTGCTATAGATCCCATCATTAATCTTTTTTTTTTATCTCGGTTACCTCCGCACCCAAATACTAGAGAAATTTTACTTAAAGGAAACTCTTCTTTAATATCTAATATTGAAGTCTTTAACGCATTTGGTGTATGCGCATAGTCAAGTACAACTTTTGCATTATTTTTTAAATTTCCAATTTTTTCAAATCTTCCTTTTATTGTTTTTATTTTATGAATTGATCTTAAAATTTTATTTATATTTAATTTTGACAGGTACGCTGCTATTATTGCAAACATTAAATTCTTAATTTGAATTTTTCCAATTAGAGAGGTATGAAACGAATAACTTTTTTTATTAATTACGCAATCAATTTTATTTCGACCACCGATGTTTTGAATATTTGTAATTTTAATAAAAGATTTTAGTGATCCAAATGTATATTTTTTTAGTTTTCTTTTTTTAGATATAATTTTTAATTTTTTAGATTGCTTAGTTTTTTCATCAAATACAATATTCCCTTTATGTTTTACCAATTTATTAAATAAAATAAGTTTTGAATTTAAATAGTCATCAATGGTTTTATGATAATCTAAATGATCTCTAGACAAATTCGTAAATAAAGCAGTCTTAAATTCAATATTATTTAATCGTTGTTGTTTTAATCCGTGGCTTGAAGCTTCTATTATTACATTATCAATTTTTAGCTTTTTAAGTTTTTGTAATATTTTATGAACACTAATAGGGTCCATCGTTGTATTATTTGTTTTTAAATTAAATTTTTTTGACAAAACACCAAGTGTTCCTATTGAAGCTACGTTTTTGTTATTTAAAGCTAAAATTTGATGGTAAAAATTTGCTACAGAAGTTTTTCCATTCGTACCAGTCACAGCAATAATATTATTCGGTTTTAATTTATAAAATTGACTAGATATGTATGACAACAATTTTCTGGGATTATTGTTGTGTAAAAATAGGACCTTTTTTTCATTAAAACCTTGGAATTTTAGATTAGACACAATTATTTTAGCTCCATTATTTATTGCATCGTTAATGTATTTGTTGCCGTTGACATTATTTCCACTAATTGCAAAAAAAATATCATTTAGCTTACAATTTTTGCTATTAAATTTAATATCTTTAAATTTAATGCCTCTATATTTTTTATTAATATTTTTGAAAACTTTGCCTAATAACATTAATTTAAACTCTTAGTACTTTGTGGCTAAAAAAGTATTGTGATTTTATTTATTTAACTGATGACAATCCAAGAACAGAAAATCCAAACTTTATAAGGACTCAAATTAAAA
>MDTB01027065.1_pt1 | contig 11176 bp, 6 predicted proteins | sample 811161 | NCBI WGS metagenome assembly MDTB01 (sample SAMN05326650, study PRJNA326480) | marine metagenome | isolation source: seawater | place: Mediterranean Sea | collected 2009
CCGGCCACCATGCCCGGAAGATGGGCGGCTCCGCCGGCGCCGGCGATGATGATCTCGATGCCGCGCTGCTCGGCGGTCTCGGCGTATTCGACCATCCAGTCGGGCGTACGATGCGCGCTGACGACCTTCGCCTCGAAGGGCACGCCGAACTGTTCGAGGATGTCGGCGGCCCGCGACATCGTCTCCCAATCGGAGTCGCTGCCCATGATCACGCCGACACGCGCACCGTCTTGCACGGAACCCGTTCCTTCCCTGGAAGCCCGTCTCCAGTCTGCATGTTCGCGCGCCCGCTGCGTGTCGCGTGGGACGGTAAAAACAGTCGATCGTTGGCTCAGCCGTAGGTGGCGAGCAGCGCCGCTGTGACCCGCTCGGCGGCGGGATATCCCGCAGGCTCGAACGTTCGCCGGGTGAGGGCGGCGTAGGTCTCCTGGTAGACGCCGGCGGCTTCCAACGCCAGCTGCTCGGGCAGCGGCCATGGCTCGGAGACCTTGTCGTAGCCGTCGCGCACGTACGCGAGCCGAACGTATTCCTTGTCGAGGTTCTCCGGCTCATCTCCCGCCGCTCGATGCTCCTCGACCGTGGACGCCCGCCAGTAACGAGACGAGTCCGGGGTGTGGACCTCGTCGATGATCGTGAGCACCCCGTTGGCGTCGAGGCCGAACTCGTACTTGGTGTCGACGAGCACCAGACCCGCCTCGGCGGCGATCTGCTGTCCCCGTTCGAAGATCTCAAGCGCGACGGTGCGCGTCTGATCCCACAGCTCGGCGTCGACGATGCCACGTTCGACGATCTCGAGTTCCGTGATCGGTTCGTCGTGGCCGCCCTGTTCAGCCTTGGTGGTGGGGGTGATGATCGCATCGGGCAGTGGGTCGTTCTTCCGCATGCCATCGGGGAAGTCAAGCCCGTAGATCGTGCGGGCACCAGCGTCGTAATGCGTCCACAGCGCGGTCGAGGTCGAGCCGGACAGTCGGCCTCGCACGACGACCTCGACCGGCAGAGTGTCGCACCTCTTTCCGATCGTGACGTTGGCATCTGGAACCGAGACGACGTGCGACGGCACAAGGTCGGCGATCTGTTCGAACCACCAGGCGGCGAGTTCGTTCAGCACCTGACCGCGATACGGAACGGTGCCCAGGACATAGTCGAACGCCGAGATGCGGTCGGTGGCGATCAGGGCGAGGGTGTCGCCGAGATCGACGATGTCGCGCACCTTGCCGGCGATGAGCGGGCCGAGACTCGCGACGGCGTCGGCCTCGATGCCCGTGAACGGATGAGTGAGGCCGGGACCGAAATCCGTCGTGCTCGAGCCACCGCTCATTGGGCAGCGGCCACAAAGGCCTCGAACAACGGCAGACCGGAGCCACCCTCGGGGCCCGACGGGCGCTGCCAGTCGAGGACATGATCCTCGGGGTGCGGCATCAGACCGACGATGTTGCCGGTGTCGTCGCATATGCCGGCGATGTCGTTGACCGAGCCGTTGGGGTTAGCCGGATACGCTCCGCCGGCAGCGATGGGATCATCGCTCGTGGGGCGGGCACCATCGGCCAGATACCGGAAGGCGACGAGGCCGTCCTCGAGGCGAGCAGCCGTGGTGTCGTCGCTGACGGCCACCCGGCCTTCGCCGTGTGCGATCGGACAACGGATCGTTGTGCCGCCCACCGCCCCTAGCCAGCCCGACCGACACGAGGGTTCGACCTGCAACGTGACCCAGCGGCACTCGAAACGACCCTCGGCATTTTCCGTGAGCGTCACCGAGCGGGGTTCGCCCATGGGACCCGGCAACAGCCCGGCCTTTACCAGGACCTGGAAGCCGTTGCAGATGCCGAGCATCGGTCGAGATGCCTGGGCGGCAGCCGCGAGCTCGTCGGCAAACCAGGTGCGCAGCTCGAGCGCCAGACGACCACCGGCACCGAGTGCGTCGCCGTAGCTGAAACCTCCGGGCAAGAGGATCGCAGCATGGTCGGCGATCTGCACTGTGCCGCTGCGCAGCTCGTTGACGTGAGCAATGGTGGCGGTTCCGCCTGCGAGTTCGATCGCCTGAGCGGCCTCGAGATCGCGATTGGTGCCGGACGCGTGCGGGATCAGGATCGGAACGCTCATGCGGTCGCTCCCTTGGGCGGTCCGGACGGGCCGTGCGTCGAGGCCGCGACCGCCTCGGTGAGAGTGATCTGGATGGGTTCGAGATTCGAGTCCTCCCCCTGTGCAGGGTCGAGAAGATGGAAGACGATGTCGTCGCCGGCGGTGACCTCACCGAGGCGGCGACCATGATCACCGAGGAACGCTCCTAAGGCGTCCCGGTGCTCCCGGGCCGCACTGAGCAGGAGGCGGCCCGGTGCTTCGTTGACAAGCGCAGTGAACGGATCGAGTCCGTCGAGCGGCACCACGACCGACACTCCGAGCCGTGCTGCGATCGCCATCTCGCTGACGGCAACCGCAAGGCCTCCCTCACTGCAGTCGTGGGCGGCGGTGACCTTGCCGTCACAGATCGCGGCGTGGATCGCCCGGTAGCGCAGCAGTGGATCATCGAGCGGGGTGGGCACCCGAGTGGCGTCGAGATCGAAAAGATCAGAAGCGAGCGAGCCGCCGAGCGCACCCTCGTTCGCGCCGACGAACCAGAGGTCGTCACCGGTCTGCATGCCGGCGGAATCGATCGCCCGGCGCAGGTCGGGCACGAGGCCGAGCGCCGAGATCAGCAAGGTGCCGGGGATTGCTTCACCATCGAACTCGTTGAACAGCGAGTCCTTGCCGGAGATGAACGGCATCCGATAGGTGCGAGCGCCGTCGGTGCAACCCTGCACAGCGCGAACGAGCGAACCCAGCCGGTCGGGCTTGGTCGGGTCACCCCAACAGAAGTTGTCGAGCACGGCGACCTGATCGGGATCGCCGCCGACGGCCACGAGGTTGCGCACCGCTTCGTCCATCGCAAGGAGTGCCATCGCGTGCGGGTCGTGGCGACCGACCGAGGGGCAGATCCCGTTGGAGAGCACGACGGCTTTGTGGCCTTCGGTGCCGAGCGGCTTGAGTACCGCCGCGTCGGCAGGGCCATCGGCCTCGGGACCGACATAGGGACGCACCACGGTGCCGCCACGGACCTCGTGGTCGTAGCGGCGGATAATGTCCTCCTTGGAGGCTACGTTCGGATGTGCCAGCAATTGGAGCACATGGGCGACGGTGGGCACCGGGGTGGTGACCTCGACTGGAGCCGAGTCGGTCCATGCACCGACAAGTTCCTGACGTGGGATGCCGTCGTGCAGGAACGCCATCGGCATGTCGACCACGCCAGTGTCGCCATGACGGACGACCAGGCGTTGATCGCCGGTGAAACGACCGAGGTCGGTCACCTCAACGTCCCATGCGTCGCAGAGGGCCTGGAGCGCTTCGAGCTTGGCGGGCGGCACTGCGATGACGATGCGCTCTTGGGCCTCGCTGATCCAGATCTCCCACGGCTGCAGGCCGGGGTACTTGAGCGGCACGACCGACAGGTCGACCTCGACACCGAGATCCTCACCCATCTCGCCGACCGACGACGAGAACCCGCCGGCACCACAGTCGGTGATGGCGTTGTAAAGCTTGGCGTCGCGGGCACGCTCGATGACCTCGATCAAGCCCTTTTCGGTGATCGGGTCACCGATCTGCACGGCGGAGCCGACATGGTCGACCGTGGAGGCGTCCATACCGGCCGACGAGAACGTCGCGCCGTGGATGCCATCTCGACCGACCCGTCCACCAAGGCTGATGATGCGGTCGCCGACCTGAGGCTCGGTCGGGTGCGAGCCGTGCGGGAGGATGCCGAGGGCACCGCAATAGACCAGTGGGTTGCCGACATAGCCGGGGTCGTAGAGCACCGAACCGTTGACGGTGGGCAGCCCGAGCTTGTTTCCGTAATCACCGATGCCGGCCACGACGCCGTCGCGAATACGGCGGGGATGCAGCACTCCGGTGGGCAACTCGTCGTCGGGTAGGTCCGCAGGGCCAAAGCACAGAACATCGGTGCAGGCGATCGGACGCGCCGATACACCAATGACGTCGCGGACCACACCACCGACGCCTGTGTTGGCACCGCCGAACGGCTCGAGCGCCGACGGGTGGTTGTGGGTCTCGACCTTGAACGCGACGTCGTGGTAGCCGTCGAAGGCGACGATCCCGGCGTCGTCAACGAACGCCGAACGCAGCCACGGTGGATTGAGCTCTTCCGTGACCTCACGCAGCGCCGGAAGCAGGCCATCGTGAAAGCTGACGGTGACTTCGCCGTCGGACGAGGTGTGGGTGAGGTTGATGCGGGCCCGGAACGTCTTGTGCACGCAGTGCTCGGACCAGGTCTGGGCGAGGGTCTCGAGCTCGGCGTCGGTGGGCGGACGTCCCTCGCCGGCGAAGTGCGCCTGGATCGCTTGCATCTCGGTCAGGTCGAGCGAGAGCACACGATCCTTGGACAGGCGGAGCAGGTCATCGTCGCTCAACTCGGCGAGCGGCACGTCGTCGACACGCACATCGGCGGACGCCACCCCGGCGAACTCAGCAGGCAGCTCACCCTCGGTCGAGATCTCGATGGTGTCGTTCGCAAGCAGCCGCCGGGTGAGGGTGGCCACGTCGGTGTCGGACAGGTCGCCGATGAGATCATAGCGGCGAGCCGTGACCACCCGGATTTCCTGCAGGCCGAGGTTGGCCGCCGCTCGTTCGAGCTCTCGAGCGTCGGGGTCGGTCGCACCCGGCATCAGTGCGACCTCGACCACACGCCCCTGTGCCGGCGTGACGCCGTCGATCACGGCCTCGTCGACGACGGGGTCGATCAGCACCTCCCGACAGAGTCGATCGAGTTCCTCGGGGCTCAGCGCTCCGTCGACGTGATGCACCCGCGTGACCCGGCACGAGGTCAACCCATCCACGCCGACCAACCGGGCGTTCGCGACGACCGGGCCGCCTCTTGGGTCGTCGGGGGCAGTGACGTCGATGCGCACGGTCATAGGTCTGGAACCTAGACGGGCCACCTCTCGCGCGGTTGTCATTCCGACGCTTTCCACAGCCGGAACCACCCGACAGGTCAGCAGACGTTTCCGGGCCGTTAAGACCGGCTCGCGTGCTGCGCCTCATTCCTGCCTACGGTTGACCCCATGCGTCGAGATCTCCTGGAGCAGCGCCGCGCCAGCGTGCCCGAGATCGCCTATACGGACCAGCTGCCGATCATCGAGCGGCGCCAGGAACTCCTCGACACGATCCGGGACCACCAGGTCGTCGTGATCGCCGGAGAGACCGGGTCGGGCAAGTCGACCCAGATACCGAAGTTCTGCCTCGAGCTCGGACGGGGCGTTGGCGCCATGATCGGCCACACCCAACCGCGGCGCATAGCGGCCCGCTCGATCGCCGCTCGGGTAGCGGACGAACTCGGCACCGAAGTTGGCGACCTCGTTGGCTACGCAGTGCGTTTCACCGACGAGGTCAGCGATCGCACACTGGTGAAGGCGATGACTGACGGCATCCTCCTCGCCGAACTCCAGCGCGACCCTGATCTCCGTCGTTACGACACGATCATCATCGACGAAGCCCACGAACGGACGCTCAACATCGACTTCCTGCTCGGCTACCTGCGCCGACTCGTCGAACGGCGCGACGACCTTCATGTGATCATCACCTCAGCCACGATCGACACCGAAAAGTTTGCCGCTCACTTCGCCGACGCCACCGGGACGCCCGCCCCCGTCATCGAGGTGTCGGGCCGTACCCATCCCGTCGAGGTTCGGTATCAGCCGCTCGGCAACCCCGATGACCCTGACGCCCCGGTCCTCGATATTCCAGAGGGAATCGAACGGGCGGCCCACGCCTTGCTCAGGGAGACGCCGGGCGACATCCTCTGCTTCCTCCCGGGCGAGCGAGAGATCCGCGAGGCACAGGAGCACCTCGCCAAGAACATGGGGGAGGTCCAGATCCTCCCGCTGTATGCCCGCCTCTCCCCCGCCGAACAGCAGCGCATCTTCCAGTCGCACACAGGGCGCCGCATTGTCCTCTCGACCAACGTCGCCGAGACGTCGCTCACCGTCCCCGGCATCCACGCTGTCATCGACACCGGAACGGCCCGGATCTCGCGTTTCAACCGACGCACGAAGGTGCAACGCCTGCCGATCGAGCCCATCTCCCAGGCCTCCGCCGATCAGCGTTCTGGCCGCTGCGGCCGGCTCGGCCCGGGTGTGGCGATTCGCCTCTACGACAAACCCGGCTTCCTCGACCGACCCGAGTTCACCGAACCCGAGGTGCACCGGACGAACCTCGCCTCGGTCGTACTGCGCATGGCGTCACTCGGCCTCGGCGATGCCGAGTCGTTCCCCTTTGTCGATCCACCCGAAGCTCGCGCGATCCGCGACGGTGTGACGCTGCTCGAAGAACTCGACGCGATCGATCCGCGCTACGCCGGCACCGACCGGTGGCTCACCGAGCTCGGCGCCGAACTGGCAGCGATCCCGGTCGACCCAAAGCTGGCCCGCATGCTGCTCGAGGCGCAGGACCACGGCTGCGTCACCGAAGTTGCGATCATCATCGCTGGCCTGTCGGTGCAAGATCCGCGCATCCGACCCGCCGGAGTCGGCAGCGGCGCCGCCGCCGAACGCGCGGCGCAACTCCACGCTCGTTACACCGATGAGAACTCCGATTTCATGTCGTGGCTGCAGCTGTGGAGCCACGCCAAGGCCGAACGCAACGAGCGCAGCGGCAACGGCTTTCGCACGATGTGTCGCAACGAGTACCTGCACTTCCTGCGGATTCGGGAGTGGGAGGACGTCCATCGCCAACTGCGCGACATCGCCACCGATCTCGGACTCCGCTTCAACCAGGAGCCGGCAGCGCCTGATGCCGTCCACCAGGCGCTGCTGTCCGGCCTGCTCGCGCAGGTCGGCTTCTACAACAGTGAGAAGCAGGTCTATCGGGGCACCCGCAATGCCCGTTTCGTCTTGGCCGGTGGTTCGGCGCTCAAGAAGCGCACGCCGACCTGGATCATGGCGGCGGAGCTGGTGGAGACGAACCAGCTCCGCGCCCGCATGGTCGCCCCGATCAACCCGCAGTGGCTCGAGCGGAGCGCATCACATCTCCTGCGTTGGGAGCACTCCGATCCGTGGTGGAACGAGGATCGCGGCGCAGCGATGTGTGATGAACGAGCCTCGCTCTACGGCCTGCCGGCGATCCCGAACCGCCAGGTCAACCTGCAGCGCATCGATCCGACCCTCGCCCGAGACCTCTTCATCCGTCATGCGTTGGTCGAGAACCGCTGGGACGGCAACCGGTACGCATTCGTCGCCCACAACGAGGTGGTGCTAGCCGAGATCGAGGCGCTCGGCGATCGCCTTCGGCGGGACATCACCGTCGACGAGCACACGCTCGAAAAGGCCTTCGACCAGCGCATTCCCGAACACGTCGTCTCGGTTCGCCACTTCACCACCTGGTGGAAGAAACATTCCCGAGACAACCCCGATGCCCTCGACCTGAGCGTCGATGAACTCCTCCGCGGCAGCGACTTCGCGGGTGGCGTCGACGGTCTCGATGCCTGCCCCGATGAGTGGCCATGGGGCGACCGCACGTTCCGCATCGACTACACGTTCGACCCAGCCGCACCCGACGACGGCATTACGATCGACGTGCCGCTCGATGTCATAGCTCGCGTCGAAGAGGTGCCGTTCCGCTGGCTGGTCCCGGCCCTGCGCAAGGAGCTCATCGTCGAGCTCTTGCGAACGCTCCCGAAGGCCGCCCGGCGTCCACTCGTCCCGATCACCGAGACGGCCGAAGAGATCTTGCCGACGCTTGATCCCACTGGCGCTCCGCTCCTCGACCAGTTGGCAACGGCCGTCAACCAGCGCGGGAGCGAGACGACAGCCCGTGCCTTCCGGCCCAACAGCCTCGCCACTCACCTACGACCGCACTTCCGCATCGTCGACCAGGGCGTTGTGCTCGCTGAGGACGATGATCTCAGCGTACTGAAGCGCCACGTCTCCGAGCAGGCCCGGGCCATCGTCGACGAGGGCGGTCACCCGTTGGAGAGCACCGGTGCCACTGCGTGGGCCTTCGGCACCCTGCCGACTCGCGTCACCGCCGAGGGCCACGGCCAGACCGTCGCCAGCTTTCCCGCCGTCGTTGACGAGGGTGCGACGGTCGGTGTGCGGCTCTTCGCCTCGGCGGAAGAACAAGCCGACACGATGTGGCTCGGCACCCGCCGTCTGTTGTCGCTCCACCGCCCACCGCTCGGCAACGTGCTGCGGCCGCTTCTCTCCGACGACGTCAAGTTCGCCATCATTCGGAGCCCCTACGACGGCCCGCAGGCCTGGTTCGAGGATTGTGTTTCCGCAGCCCTCGACCAGATCATCGTCGAGGCCGGCGGACCGGCGTGGAACGAACGCGACCACTCCGCCCTCGTCACCAGAATGCGCAACGAACTCCCCGGCCAGATCCGCACGATAGCCTGGACCGCCACCGAGGTGCTCGACGCGTCAGCAGACCTCACCCGTCGCCTGGATCGCATTGAGGCCGAAGCTCTGCTGCCTGCGGTCGCCGACCTGACTGCGCAGCGAGATCAGCTCGTCTACGACGGCTTCATCGCGGCGGTCGGCGTCGATCGACTCGCCGATATCGCCCGCTATCTCCGAGCCTCGCGCTTCCGGCTCGAGCGTCTTGTGGATGCGGTCTCCAAGGATCGTGATCGCATGCGTTCGGTTCAGACACTTGAGGCTGGGCACGCTGCGCTCGTCGACGAGCGAGGGCTCACTGTCGAACTCGAGGAGCTTGCGTGGGATCTTCAAGAGTTGCGGGTCGGTCTGTTCGCCCAGTCGGTGGGCGTCCGTCGGCAGGTCAGCGTGAAGCGGATCCGCGGTGCGCTCGAGGCGATCCGACGGAGTTGAACCGCAACGGAGATGGCCGCCTAGCGTCTCGGTCATGACCGGTGAATGGACTGCTCCCGAGTTCGGCCTCAAGGCGGCGCTCGGCTTCGCGCTCGCGAACCGAGACGGCCAATCGACCGTCGTGCTCGAAATCTTAGCTGGCCATCTCAACCCCAATGGCGTGGTTCACGGCGCCGTGCCGTTCACGATGATGGACACTGCCACGGGAGGGGCAGTGATGAACACGATCGACCGCAGCCGTCGGTGCGCCACCATCGAGATGCAGACCCGCTATCACCGTCCCGTCGCCACCGGCACGCTCACAGCGACCGCGGAGATGATCACCGCCGGACGCCGGGTCGTGCACCTGCATGCCGAGACCTGCGATCGCGACGACCGGTTGGTCGCCAGAGCGACAGCGGGCTTCGCGGTCTTCGAGCCCTGACGTTCGGCGTTTGAGGACCCAACAGCCAGCCGCGATGAGCGTCACCGGGCTGCCTCGATGGTGAGCGAATGGAGGCCCTGCAACCGCACGGCGATGGTCTCTCGTGCCGTCTTCCATGTCCAGAACGCTGGGCCTCGGTGTTCGAGGTGTGGCCGCAGTGCCTCCAGGAACGGCATCACCGCAGCCGGGCGACTCACCGGGAGCTCGGCTCGAGCCACCTCGCCTTCGGTCGGGCCGGGTCGGACGAAGCAGCCCACACCGAAGAGATCGTCAACGATCGCGTGAAGCTCAGCGAGATCCCCGGTGCCACGAACCACCGCCCGGTGCGGCACTGGATCACCACCGAAACGAGCATCGACCGCACCGGAATTGAGCCACGAGCGCGCCGGATCGACCGGCTCGACGAGCTGCCGGTAGGCCAGACGGACGGCGGGATCGTCGAGGCTCAGGCGGCCTTCTCGAGGATGTGCACACCACACGCCGAGCCGAGACCGATCACGTGGGCGAGGCCGACCTTGGCCCCTTTCACCTGGCGATCGCCCGCCTCGCCACGAAGGTGGGTGGCGACCTCGTAGATGTTGGCGATGCCAGTCGCGCCGATCGGGTGGCCCTTGGAGATCAGGCCGCCCGACACGTTGACCGGCGTGCGGCCGTCGCGGAACGGCGCACCGGAGTCGATGAAGTCGCCGGCCCCACCGGGCTCGCACAGGCCGAGATTGTCGTAGTGGATCAACTCGGCGGTGGCGAAGCAGTCGTGGAGTTCGACGAGATCGAGATCCCCGGGCGCAACGCCCGCCTGCTCGTAGGCCTGAGCTGCGGCGTTGCGGGTGAGCGTGTTGACGTCAGGCTGGACCTGTGCCGACGACGTCCACGGATCCGACGTCAAGACGGAAGCGGAGATCTTTACAGCCCGCTTCTGGACCTTCTTCGGCATCGACTTGAGGCGCTCGCCGGAAACGAGCACGGCAGCCGCGGCCCCATCGCCGGTCGGGCAACACATGAGCAGGGTGTTCGGGTAACTCATCACGGGCGCACCCATGATCTCGTCGAGGCTGAACTCCTTCTGGTACTGGGCCAGCGGGTTGAGCGTCGAATGCAGGTGGTTCTTGTATGCGACCTTGGCGAATTGCTCGAAGCCGACACCGTCGTTCTCGTAGGCGTACCCCATGCCCGCTTGGGCGAACACACCTGGCATGCCGGCCGTGCCGATGTAGCCGTCGGTTCCGGTGACGGCGCCATAGCGGCCCGACGGCGCAAAGACCTTGGCCTCCTTCTTCGAGCCTGCTCCACCGAGCAACCCCATCTTCCCCATCTGCTCAACACCGACGGCGAGACCCAGGTCGGCTTCGCCGGCCTTGATCGACAGCATCACGGTGCGCAGCGCCGTCGCACCGGTCGCGCAGGCGTTCGAGACGTTGTAGGCGGGAATACCCGTCTGCCCGATCTGCTTTTGCACCTGCTGGGCCATGCCCGATGACGCCTGGAACAGTGTGCCCGCAGCGAACACATCCATGTCGTGGATCGTGACCCCGCCGTCCTTTAGGGCGGCGATCGAACTCGTCGACGCCAGATCGACAGCGTCTTGATTCGGGTAGCGACCGAACTTCGTCATGTGGGTACCGAGGACCCAGACCGAATCGTCTTCGATCATCGGGTTGGATGCCTTCGGCTTTTTCTTGCCCTTTTCAGACTTCGCCATGGTGTTGCCTCCTCAGGCGGGCTCGTAGCCGAACGCGATGGCTTCGGTGCCTTTGTCGTCTGTGCCAATCGAATAGGTGGTGAGCTTGACCTTCATTCCGAGCTTCACCCGCTCGGGGTCCGGCTCGCAGTTGACGACGTTGGATCGCACGCTCGTGCCGTCGTCGGTCTCGATGATCGCCGA
>MDTB01028494.1_pt1 | contig 11176 bp, 5 predicted proteins | sample 811161 | NCBI WGS metagenome assembly MDTB01 (sample SAMN05326650, study PRJNA326480) | marine metagenome | isolation source: seawater | place: Mediterranean Sea | collected 2009
AATAGTATAGAAAGATAAATGTGCAAAAAATATAAAAAAAAAATAATAATACGTAATATAATGTGCTAATTATTATTAGTCTAATATAAATAATAATATTATTTAATTAAATTATTATTATATTTATTATTATTTATTATTTATTATTATTTAATAAATTTTTTTTAATATTACACAAACAACATACAAATTGTATTACAGGTTTTCATCAAAAACCTTGGGATTGTTTTGCACTTGCTCGTTCATCTGTCAAGTGTGCGCTAAAGTGACCTATCATTTTAGCAGCAGCTTTTAATTTTTTTAACTTCCCGTGTGCCCCCTTTGCTTCACCATCACTATAATCACACAACGAGCCAGTCCCCTCCACTATCATTTTAATACGTTTAAGTTCCATTTTCCGACTTTTTGCCTTTCTTAAACTAACTGGATCTACATTCATTTCAGCAGCTATCTTTAAGGCCCTCTTTTCTTCCTTTTCTTTCTTTGTTGCAATTTTCACTCGATTTAAATCCTCGCCTTTTTCATTAATTAAATTATGTTTATACAGTTGCGCCATTCCATAGTGCTTTAAATGTAAAATAGCGTGACACCAAAATTCAAACTCCTGATCTTCATATGCACCAAGCTGTTCCAAATAATAGTCTGTAAATTCGTCTAGTGTAATTACACCATCTTGGTCTTGATCTAATTTTATAAATTCTTGCCGCACTTCCTCTACACCTCGCTTGTCTAATTTTTCAGCCATCAAACTCAACTCTGACATATCAACCACTCCATCTTTTTTTTTATCTACATATTTGAATACCACAGCTAATTTTTCTTCTCTGGTCTTAGTTCCGATAAGAGGATCTACGTTGGCTAAAGCTTTTTTTAAATTTGACGTAACGCCACCCATGTTTTAAAATTAATATACCTCAAGGCATTGAGAAACCAACAAAAAATAGAGAGCAAAGCTTACCAAATTAATACGTGATATTTTAGAGATACAATCGATCTTTCTTTTACCGTTTCCTTGTAATTATAAAATATAATTAAAAGTAACTAATTATGTGACAGAGTATTTATTATTTTTTACATCGTATATATAGTGCACAGTATTATTATATATAGTTTTATTATTATTATTATTATTATTATAGTGCTATTAATACCTTAACCTTGGTAAGTCTAGTAATAGCAAGAGACAAGAGTACTACTAATAATTGCTTGTGCACTTAGCACTTACAACAGAGAGAATTCTCTCTGTGTCTGTGTATAACGTGCATTTTTTTAGCTTTTTACTTAAAAAAGACAAGAAGACAACAGACAACAGTGCAACAAGACAAAATGAAAAAATAAGAGCTTATTACAATAATAAATAATATTATTAATAGGTCCGTTTTAATTTGCAGTACTATTTCTATGGTAGGACAAGTATTTATACCTATTATAGGTATATGTATACAGGTACCACACCAGTGTCCGGCAGTGATAATAAATAATAATATATAAATAATATTTTAATAAATAAATAAATTAATTCTATCATATCCTATAATCTATATAAATAATAACTAAATCAACATATAAGTGTAATTGTAAAATAAAGCAAAAAACTTGTTATCAAGATAACATATTAGTAAATCATGACCGATGAAAATACAAGTGAAGAAACCATCAATGATAAGATACTTGTCGAAGGGAAAGAGGATCACAAAGCGGTAGAAGGTGCAGTGACAGGTTGGGATGGCGACAAGATTAGAGCCGACAATGAGTTATTATTTAACTCTATATCAAGACCCCACACTTCAAAGTATGGTATGAAACAGAAAAAAACTCAAGACAATCCTAGGCCTCAAACTGGGCCGTCCAGAGCTAGAGAGCCACTGGAAAAAGAAGAGAATAAAGATGATTTGCCACCACGACCTAAAACTACTAACAAAACGAAGACGTTATTGAATTATAATACAAAAGCAACCACAACAGTAGGTGCCAGTGCCTCGCGTCCTAAAAGTACACCAAATGCAGCTCAATATGGCGTTGTTGGAAACGCAAATGAATTAAAACCAAGTACTACTGATGACAATGATACGAAACTAGAGGGAAAAATTCAACCAGAAGAGGATAAGGAAAAGACCGTAGAAGAAGAAGAGGATAACGAGGAACCATTACCAGATATCACTAGTAAAAAGTCTAACGAAAAAATAAAATTGGAAGTTGAAAATAAAAATAGAATTTGGTTCAAAGGCAGAAAAGTTGCATTGATGGAGCACATCCATTTTCAAAATACCGGAAAGAGTCTACAAGAGCAAATATCTTCAATTTACAAAATAGTAAGGGAGCATGATGAAAAAGTATTTAATTTACAGGAAAGATCGGCAACTAGAGGTGACCTTGATGCCTTGGCAAGGACTAAAGCAGACAAAACAGTAATAGATAAAGAAAGCGCAATATTTGCGGAACGAACTCAGAAACAACTTCGAGAAAAATGTGATTTAGATTATGCGAAACAAAGATTAAAAACAAAAGTGGAATGGGTTGGCCTAAAAGATGCTGTTTCGGGCTTTGTAAGGCCTATGATGTTTGAAATCATTGCACAAAAGTTACCAGAAGCAGTAGAGGAAACAAAAGCTGGCTTAGTTTTAATGATTCAACGAATGTTTGATATCGATCCATCTCAAAAAGCCGATATGGAAGCTGTTAAGGCTCTAAGACAAGAATGCGAAAGACTTCAAAAACATGTTGCCGAATCAGATCGTGTGCACACAGAAGCCATTCGCAGTTTTACGGAAACTGTCGCTTTAGTACGCGCGGAAGTTCAAGAGAGTGCAGAGGAGCGATTACAGGAGCAAATAGATTTTTTAAATAAAGCATGTGATCAAAAATTAGATGATATGACAGAAAAAATGGAAGCGTTGATGGAAACAAGTCGGGAACGAGTGAAAAATAGCGTACAATCTTTAAAAGAGAAAAATGAAAGAATAATGCTGCGTCTGAAAGAGGAAGGGCTTGAAATTGTAAACGAATTTGCAGCGGAATGCAAAAAAGAAAAGAAAAAGTTTGTAGCGGATGTTCAAGCAAAATATGCCTCAGATATGAAAGAATTGCATAGCAGAGTTAAAGGATGTGAGCGAGTATGCGCTGATGCAAATTTGGTTATTTCCACACTAAAGCAAAAAATGCGAGAACAAGATAATTTTGTAAAACAAACATTAAAGCGGGTAGACACTTGTGAAAAGCAACAAGTAGCCGTCTCAAATTCAATGGGTGAATTCGAGAAGGATTGTCAAGATTTACGGGAGACTGAAGTGCAAATGAAGCGCGATTTAAGCGCTGTGGAAAATGTATTTGAAAAGCTCAGTAAAAGTGTGGATATTACAAGCGATAAGTTGGCTAATATGAAAGAGGAAGCGGAGGAAAACAAAAAAGAACTTATTAAAAAAATTGAAATGATGATAGAAAAAAACAAAGCATCTGGAGGAAAAATTCAAGGGCGCGTCCGCGCATTAGAAGATTTTGGAAAAAATGTACAAAGGAAAAACGATTTACGTTTACAAGATTTGGAAAGAACCATTTTTGACCGTTTGCACCTTGTAGGGCAACACCAACAACAAAATGTTAAAGATTTCCAAAAGAACTTAGAAAAATTGCGTAAAGAAATGCTTGGTAAAGTTTTGAAAAAAGCGAAAGATATAGATAATACAAATAAAAATGTAAAAAAACAAGGAAAGCTAGTCCATAATGTTCAAGTCAGCTTCAAAGAAATGCGAGTAGAGTTGCAGCGACTGCTGAAGACAGAAGATAAAGTCGAGAAATTATTGGCTTCAATGGAAAATGGACCAAATGGAATTGCCATGGCTGCATTACAGAAAGCAGAGCATGTGCAAAAACAATTAGATGAACAGTTACAACATGGTGTATTTGTAAGAAATGGCACTGGCGATCCTATGCAAAATCAAGCCTTTATGACACTAGAAGATGACCCACCACAAGAAGAATATGTAGATCCAATTATAGAACAATTAAGAGATTTACACGACGAAAAAATTAATACCGAAGAGGCGTTTAAAGATATAGACAACACGTTAAAATCTACGAAAACTGAAAGAAGGGAAATTGTAAAGCAGTTGCGAGAAGCAAAAAAGAAAAATGATAAAGTGACGGCATCCAAACTTGGCGAGCAACTAGATAGGTTAGATGAGGATATCGAAAAAATATCGGTTCAGCATGAAGACTCCAAGAAAGAACTGGACAGTGCGAATCAAAACGTTGAGGCATTGAAAAATGTTGCGATAGCAGGAGGGAAAACAGAGAAACAGTTAGCCAATATGATTGAAGAAACTGAAGAAACTGATTATCCTTTTGAACATAGTGAAAGTGCTCCTCAACATGCTGGGCATTCTCGCCAAAGCAGTACTGGATCGTTAATGGTTTCATTACCATCTGTGCCAAAATCCCGGGATCGATTATCGACAAGGACACCAAAATCAAGAGGTGGAACAGGGAGCAGAGGGAGCCAAATAGGCGGAATCGTTGGCATTGAAATAGAAGCATTGCAAGTAGAAATGGAATCAGAACGCAATCTACGAATGGAATTAGAAACCGAAATAAAAGATACCCGCAGAACACAAGATGCCCTCTTACATACACAAGAACAATTAAGGGAGCAAATCCACGGTTTAAAAATCTTTTTAGAAACAGAAACTCAAAATTCAATATCCAAAGTAATGGAGCGAGTCGAAGCTTTGATGGAAACGAATCAAATAAAACAAATAGAGGACATGGAAAATCAAAGGCTTCGTTTAGAAAAAGCAAATACAGAGATGAGAAAGGACCAAGAAACACTTATTAAAAAGTTAAAAGATTCTAATTCTACTTTAAAGAAGCAACTTTTAAGTAGTGGCGTTGAATTCCACATGGATTCCATCGACGACCATGATGATGTAAAAACCAGTGTTCACAACGAAAATTCAATGAGAAACATTCAACTGCAAGCAGAAGCGCAAGTCATGTTACAAGATATTCAAATTCAACATCGTGAGGAAATGGAGAAGATGAGAGAAGAATTTCTAGTGGCAAAGAAACATGTTGGGCAAGAAAAAATACACGAATTGAACGATGTAATTGCAAATATGAGAAAAATGCACCAAGAGACACTCGCGGAACACCAAAAAGATATGGAACGTATGAAAGCAAAAATTGCACAGCACAGTTTAAAAGTCGATTCTTACAAAGCTGTTGCAGAAGCTGACTTAGCTGAGACGAACCATGCCAAACGTTTGATGGAGGAACAAACTAGAATATTAGCAGAACTAGATGTCAATCAATTAGCAGCGCAATTAAATGACAAAGTTGAAAAAGAATTTTTCGGCAATATGGAAATCAGGTTTGAAAGCGAAGTGAAACAATTAGAAGAAGTGTCAAAATTAGCACAAGAACAACATTTAGAAGCTGTTGCGAAAGAGACCGAAAAGCATATCCATTCTTTAAAAGCAGCAAGCAAAGAAGTTCGAGAATCTCATGAAAAACATTTATCTGGTCATCGAGAAAATATATTAGAAATGGCTAATTCAATGCAAGAACAACACGAGAAACATATGGGAGAGGTACAAGGCGTCGTCTCCGAAGTTCATAAAAGTTTGTCAGACATTAATGAAAACTCAAAATATCATATGCAAAAATTTGGTATTCAATCACAACAAGTACAAATGAAAATATCTGATTTTGAGAAAATTCATAAACGTGAAGAATCCAAGCAAGAATATAGACACCTGTGCGAGATGCGTAAATTGCAAAATATGATGATGAAAGACAGAAAAAATATGGAAAAAGAGCTTCAAGTCGCTAAAACAGACGCGGAGAAAGAACATGAACAATTCATCAAATTCACCGCAAAGCTGAGTCACGAGACGGATAAAATGAAACGTAAATATGAACAACAACTTGCAGATCTTCAAGTACGCATTCAAAACGGCTTTGTATCGAAGGAATTTGCAAAAAATAAAATGGCAATATACGCAGAACAAGAAACTTTAAGCCGCATACAAAACACTGGAATGAATCCTATTGATCCAGACCATATACAGGAATCCCCGCAAGAGGCACATCAAGCAGGAGATCCTAAGTTGAAAATTCTTTCTGTCACAGATGCAATAGCTGTTGATTCTAGAGAAGCTTCACCAAATGTTTCTATTCCAAAATATTCCCGTCCAAATTCCGAGAAACGAGTTTCTTACTCACCTGAAATGCCAACATCATATACAATGCATAGTAGCAATTATGGCGAAAGTGAGAAATGGGGCAAGTCAAGAGATGGTGTCGGAAATACGCCAATGCTTTCTATAGACAATAATATCAGTAGCAGCGATCAAAACCGTTTAGTCGCAACTAGCCTTGAAGGACGAAACATTGATATGTTTATACATAAGACAGAATTTGGATTAAATAGCACAAAACAACTAATAGTAGCCGTCCATGAGCGTTTATCCAGCGAAATTGTTGCCTTACAAGACATTGTAAAGCGATTTTCAAAAGAAGGCGATGTGTCTCGGCGTTTGGAAGCTTTCTGGTCTCAAGTAGGGGATTTAAAGAATTGGAAAGATAAAGTTGTAGATTTGACAGAAGAAAATAAAACTTTATTATCAGAATTACGGCGTACAAGACAAGATCATTTAATATTGCAATCCCCAATTCGTACGTCCCCAAATAAATACAAAGTACGGAAAAACAACAAGAAGAAAAATATGAATGAAAGGGTTATGCTACCAAATGTTTGAGATTTAAGTATAATTTATGTTTTGTGTACTGGTGTAAATAAATCAGTATTTTACAATGTGTATTATTCGTAGTATTTATTTAGTAATAGGTGCATACTGGCATACCAGCATACCAGCTTACCAGGCATACCAGGCAAACCAGCTAGCCTGGCTAGTGACTATCCAGCTTCCAGCTAGCTCTAGCTGGAGCTATCCAGCTATCCAGCTATCTGGCTATCCAGGCTATCCACTATCCTCCACTCTCCCAATACGGCTACTGGCTTACGAGGAGCTAGCCGGGTAGCTAGCTCTAGCTACTACTATACCAGGTACTCTAAGCTCAGGAATCCATGAGCAAAGAAAAATGAAACTATTAATACCTTAGTCCAGTAGTCTGCGTCGTCAGACTCTTTCGAAAGAAACCTATTATAAATAAGTATATATAAATAAGCATAATAACAACAAATATTTAATATACGGTATATATTTATATTTGCAGACAAACTAATTTTCTTCTTGTGAAGCAGTACATTTTTGCCGTTTTCAACAGTACCCCTTGTTTGTTTGAACACAGGGCATTCTATAGCACAAATTTTGTACAAGGGGAAAGTAGAAGTATAATTAATTAAATATACAAAAGCATTATGGAAACGAAAAAGAAAGTAACATTCATAACATCTCCACTAGGAGCAGAAGTAAAGACTGGAGATATGGCAAAAGTATTTTACGAACCGTTAGTTTCAAATGAAAAACTTGTACCTCAAGCTTTCGTACCAAAATCGTACTTAACTCGCCTAGGAACATCACCACCAAAAAGCGATGACAACAGGAACGCAGCAAGTTCATTATATGCCAGTCCACTTCTTTCTATCCGGAAGAGTACTACCACTTTTAATGACCTCAAGAAAACTAATAAAGCTGTGTTTGCATCATCAGAAATTGTAAATCACCGTAGTAGTGGTAATAATAATAATAGTAAAAAAGTCTTAGAATCCAATACAAAAACTTCCTATGTTACAAGAATAAGAAGAAATAGTGAAGATTTAACTAAAAGTTGGGGTAACCAATTTATGAAATTTACTGATTTTGAAAAATATGTCGCTTTAGAAAATTTATATAAGATGATTGACGAGAAACAACGTGACCGAATAATATCAATATTTTCAGATGATATAAATACATCTGGTATGGAACAAGATGACGATAAAAGCGCTGTAGTAATACACGAGGGAGCGTCTGTCAATGATAGCAGTTCATTCGATGACTCAAGGCGGATGTGGAGTGTTGATGGCGATAATTTCTTTAAAAAGTATAACAGCGAAGATGATGGCAACGATGATTATCTTGGTATGTTGGATGGTACGTTGGAAGAAGTTAAAAAATCAATAAGAGAAGGGGATGTTAATAGCAACAATGTGACTACACAGGAAGAGTTTAAGAGGAATATGAGAAAAGAATCTAGCAACTTTAAAGATCGTAGTATTCATAAAAAAACAGGGGCATTGAATAGCAACACGTACAATAACAATGCAAATGAAGCACAAATAGAAAAACAAGAGATAGAAAAATTGGACAATATTGAACGTAATATCTATAATGAAAAAAATATGTCAGATACTGAAAAATTTTATAAAGATCCCATTTCATTTTTGTTAAAAAGTGTCAGTAAAAGTAGTGGAACAATACCTTGTTATGCTACATGGGACGCTGATGAAAATAAATTAGATTTGTATTTGGATTCTGTCGAGGGCACACATTTAATGTCGGGCCAAATCGTTTCATCTGAGGAGGATAATTTAATACGTTTTGATATTTGCCTCCCTGAAGATTTTGGCGGACATCGTATATGTTTATTGGATCAAGTAAACGAAGTCCCATTAGCACAATTTAATGTTTTTACAGAAGGTCATTATTCTGATACCTTGTACCAGCGACCGTTTGTGTCCGCTGGAGCTGGCGGGGGGGTCTATAAAGCTATTCAAAGTAAAATGATTGGATCAGATAATCTTAGACGGCAATTAGCTGCCATTCAAATCAAATGCGAGGAAGATGCACCTCGTAAAGTCTTAGTTTTGTTACCCAGCCGCAATAAAATGAAAGACCAAGCAAGATCTTTCATATTAAATAATGAAGATGAGGATATGCTATCTTTGGCCGCCAATGGCACTAGAAAAGACATGGTATATTTATTGAGCAAAGAGCCAGAGTATGATAAAGAATTGAACGGATATGTTTTAGATTTAGATTCGCGAATATCATTACCATCCTCTAAAAACATTGCACTTGAACGTCATGGGAAAAATAAAACCATTTTTTCATTTGGTAAATGCGATACATATAAATATGCATTCTCTTTAGCATCTCCTTTATCATTTTTGCACGGCTTTTCAATAGCTTTAGCAAGTATTGCCACAAGTATACAATTAGATGAAATACATGGTACAGATTCAGATTATGATGATACAAAAAGCTATGGGTCTGATATCGATGAAGAAGATCTTATACACGATGAAGATTATTATTACTAATATATGCTGAATAATGGCATCATATATATATACATATATATATTTATTATTTAATTTTTAAAAGTATGATATCAGTATCATACGTGTCGTATCATATCCCTTAGAATACGTCAAGCCTCCTGAACATTTATGCCCAAGACCACTACTATGATATCATATTGATATAAAATGCATTATCATAAGCGCATAATATTTAATATAATATATATATATATATATACGTATATTAATTGCATATATATAATATATACGAATATCTTAAATATTTATAATTAAAATGCATATGATAACTTATTTTTTTTAATTTACTCATGATAATTCCTACTCTCTAGAAAGAATATACAACAATAACTGAGACAATTAAATATTAATATCATATCATAGCATAAATTTATTTCTTTTAATTTACTCACAGATGATAAAATATACGCGCATATGTGTATCATAATTTTATCAGATGCAGATTTCTTTCTGCTATTGTACATTTATAATATCAAATGGTATTGCAAACTGATCGTTTTCCTCATCATAATCAATAAAATCATCGTCTTTTAACCATTTCAAAAATTCATTAAAGTGAAATTTTTTCATAAATTCTTTATCATCTATGTCTAAGTCTTTGCAATGTTGATTTAAGAATGTAACAACATTTGGATTTAGAAAAATCCTTGAACAGTGATATGCATACGAATCTGCACAGTCATAGCCGCTTGATGAGATACCGTTCGCATTATTATTTGAATTCGCTTTTTTTTTCTTTATTGTTGCTGATTGATTGTCACTGACATGCATACAGGAATTGCCATAATACCCTGTACGCTCAGACAATGCGGCCCGTAGACTGTATTTTTCATTCCAAATATCCTTTTTAGCTTTTGAAACATCAACAACAAAAACATGCAATGGATTTGTTTCTTGAAAACAAAGTGCAGCTTTCCATTTTGCACCGGGCCAAGCACCACTAGGCTTACCTTCTTTCAAAGGTTGCTCCATATACCAACAATTAGTTTCCAACCACTCTTCACTGTCGTATACAGCCATCATTATTAATGGCGCTGTATGTAATTCCAGAGTCAATTTATTTTCATATAAAATTCTACAAGATATGTGATTTTCTAGATAGTTTTTTACAAATTGAATATTTTTTTCCGCTGAAGCCGATGCCCAGATGCATATTGTGACGGCGAATTCAGACGTTTGACAAAATTTGATTGCATCTATTCTGTTCTTTGTATCTTCATTTAATTCCATGATGTTGTGGACTGTATGTTTTCTTTTGCTTCTAGTTGACGACTTTGTAACACATTATACGAGGCGTATGTATATAAATATACAATAATAGTATTATTGAATTGTTGTGCACATGCAATTGTACCAATAATTACGCACCACCCAGCGATTTGTGACTGCGTTTAAAACGCAGTCGGTGGTGGTGTGTCCATGCAAAAAAAAGTTATTTTACAGTCTCAGGCACACACCATTAGCGACTGCGTTTTAAACGCAGTCGCTTATGCTATTCCATGTATTAAAAAACAATAACTTTACCTTAAAAAACAGTTCATACTTAGCACACAATCTACTGGTATATTAGGGCAGTTAATTTCGCTTGTTGATTATGAGGAGTAAAACTAGTAGGTTGCATGTTAACTGGATTTTATAAATCTAAATCTTGGCCCCCCTTTTATATAGCGTACTCTCTCGTTTCTCGTTAAATTTTTCCAACACATATAATATCTACGCGTAGATAATTAAAGTGCTAAAACACTGTTTTAATTTTTATTTGTCGATAAAGTCGCTACCCGCACCCGCCACACACTTACTCCTTTTTTTTTCTAATTTTTAATCTAACCGATCTAATTGCAACATTTTTTCTACATCCATAGCATCATTATTAAAATCATCACTAGATACATC
>MDTB01099641.1_pt1 | contig 11176 bp, 10 predicted proteins | sample 811161 | NCBI WGS metagenome assembly MDTB01 (sample SAMN05326650, study PRJNA326480) | marine metagenome | isolation source: seawater | place: Mediterranean Sea | collected 2009
AATTATGAACTGTTTTGAAGGTGCAAGTATAATAAGTTTCAACTATAAATTTTTTCATTTTTTAAAAGGAATCTGTTTATTAACTTGTATAGCAAATATTATAACTATCTGATATAAATAATTATACACTTATTAATTGTGTGGACTTATAAAATTTGAGAGATGATTTTGAAAATATTTTTTACATGGTGGAATAGACAGACATTAGGAACTTTTTTAAAGACATTATTCTTCGGAAAATTAATGGGCAAAGATGAGTTTGGAAACAAATACTATAAAAATAAACATGATGAAAGATGGGTAATATACTCTAATAAAATTGAGGCTACAAAAATTACTTCAGATTGGTTTATGTGGATGCATCACACTATAGACAAAATTCCTAGTGATAATGAGAAAAAATATAATTGGCAAAAAAAACACACAGAGAACAAAACAGGATCTAAAGACAGTTACAAACCCACAAAAATAACAAAAAGGGATAAATTAAAAAAATATGAAACTTGGAAATAAATTTTTTTTTATATCAATCGTTTTTCTAATTTTTTATGGCTATTCATCTGTTGCTGAGGATAGAATTTTAAGTTCTCCTTTAATCAACTTAAATGAATTAAAACCAAGCTTTGAAGACGTTGAAGACACGTCAAATGACGTAACTAATCAAGAAATGATTCAAAATAAAAAAAAAATTTTGATAAAAAATAATTTATCTAGCGCAAAGTTTATTGGATTAGATAAAATTACAGCAAAGACGTCAGAGATAACAATAAACTTGGGTGAAATAAAAAAATTTGGGCCTCTTGAAATAAAGGTTTTAAAATGTGGAAAAATAAATTCAGCAAATATTATTAATAACGTTGCTTATTTACAAGTGAAAGATATTTCTGAGAATGAGAATGAAAAAGTTTTTATTTTCAATGGATGGACCTTTTCTTCTGATCCAACTATTGCTCCTTTTGACCATGCTATTTATGATTTACAATTAGTAAATTGTAACAATTCCTAGAAGAATTTTTCTTTACTCAGCCAATTTGTGTCAAAATCTGAATTTATAAATTTTTTATGACTTAATATTTTTTTGTGAAGATCTATAGTAGTTGTAATTCCTTCTAAAACAAATTCATCTAAAGATCTTAAAACTCTTTGAATAGCTTCTGTCCTGTTTCTCCCTTTGCAAATAACTTTTGCTATTAAACTGTCATAATAAGGTGTTATTTTACATCCTTGAAAAACTGATCCATCAACACGAGTTCGGAATCCAGAAGGTTGGTGACATACGCTAATTACTCCTGGACTTGGCTGAAAATTTAGAGCTGGATTTTCAGCATTTATTCTACATTCTATGGAATGGCCTCTTGGATCTATATCACTTTGTTTTAAAGCAGTTTCTCCAGTAAACGCTATCCACAATTGTTCTTTAACAATATCTATACCAGTTTGAACTTCTGTTACTGGGTGCTCAACTTGTACTCTTGTGTTCATTTCCAAAAAATAAAATTTTCCATTTTCATAAATAAATTCGACTGTTCCCGCTCCTTCGTATCCAATTTTTTCGACCATTTTAACAGTTTTTTGAAGAAGATCTTTTCTTTGCTCTTCAGTCAATACCGGACTAGGAGTTTCTTCAATTAATTTTTGATGACGCCTTTGGACTGAACAGTCTCTCTCTCCTAGATGGACAGTCTTGTTTTTCCCTGACATAATCTGTACTTCAATATGTCTAGGATGTTTAAAATATTTTTCTATATACAGTTCATCATTTCCAAAATATTTTTTTGCTTCATTTTTTGCAGTTAAAAATAAGTTTTCTAACTGTTTTTCCTCTTCAACAATTTTCATTCCTTTACCACCACCACCACCAGCTGCTTTAATTAAAACAGGATATCCAATTTCTTTACATATAGATTTTGCTTCTGAGTAGGATTTAACGCCTCCCTCAGAACCTTCAATTATTGGCAAACCATATTTTTTTGCTATTCTTTTGGCTTCAATTTTGTCTCCCATTTTTGAAATTAAATCAGAGCTTGGTCCAATAAATTTAATTCCATGCTTACTGACTGTGCCAGCGAATTTTGCATTCTCTGACAAAAAACCATATCCCGGATGAATTGCTTCTGCTCCAGTTAAATCTACAGCAGACATTATTGATGAAATATTTAAATAACTGTTTTGAGGTTGATGAGATCCTATACAAACGCTCTCATCTGCCAATCGTACATGCATTGCATCTGAGTCAACATCTGAATGGACAGCGACAGTTTCAATTCCCCATTCTTTGCAGGCTCTAATTATTCTAACGGCAATTTCACCTCTATTAGCTATCAATACTTTTTTGAACATTATTTTTTACTTTAGAATGATTAGTGGTTGTCCAAACTCTACTGGTTGACCATCATTTACAAGAATTTTTTTTACTATACCATCACTTGTTGAGGGAACATGATTCATTGTTTTCATTGCCTCTACAATCATTATAGTTTGACCTTTATTTATTTTATCCCCAACTTCAATAAATTTTTTAGCCCCAGGCTCTGGCGCTAGGTAAGCAGTCCCAATAATTGGAGACTTTACTCTTATCCCATCAGAGTCATCTGACTTATTTAAAACTGCTTTGTTTGGAGAGACCATTGCAGACGATTTAATTTGCTCTATTCCCTTGGAGGCCCTTGAAACTTTAATTTTTATTTCACCTTCTTGATATTCCAGTTCGGTTAAATTGAATTCGCTTAAATGATTTACCAGTTCTTTAATTAATTTTTTATCAATTTTCATTTTAAGTAATTTTTCATAGCTTGTAGTGCCATTATGTAACCTTCAGTCCCAAATCCACATAAAATTCCAGAAGCAACTTTGCTAATTAATGATTTATGCCTGAATTCTTCTCTATTGTAAATATTGGTTATATGCAATTCAATAATAGGTATATTTATTATTTTGAGGGCATCATGTATTGCAACAGAAGTATGTGTATAACCTCCAGCATTTATTATTAATCCATGCTGGTCATTTCTTGTTTTTTGAATTTCGTTCACAAGTTCACCTTCAATATTTGACTGAAAAAAAGAAAGATTACAATTATTTTTTTTAGCAAATTCTTTACAACTATTTTCTATATTTTCTAATGTAACATTGCCATATTTTTCTTTTTCTCTTTCACCTAAAAGGTTGAGGTTTGGTCCATTAAGAATTATAATTTTATGCATAGTTAGATTTTAAGATAGTTAGTTAACTCAATTATGGCAAAAATACAATTAAATGGAAAAAAAATTACCGTTAAATCTAAAGTAACTATTTATGATATATTAAAAAAATTTAAGCTTAATAACAAAAAAGTAGCTATAGAATATAATGGAGTCATTATACCAAAAATACATTATAAAAAAAGATTTTTAAAAAATAGAGATAGATTAGAGATAGTTCATTTTATAGGTGGAGGATAAATTGAGTAAAGATATTTTTAAGATTGAAAATATAAAGTTAAAATCTAGATTAATTGTTGGAACAGGAAAATATAAAGATTTTCAAGAAACTGCAAAAGCTGTAAAAGAGTCAGGAGCTGGAATGGTTACTGTAGCCGTTAGAAGGGTAAACATTTTAGATAAAAAAAAGCCAATTTTAACTGATTATCTTAATCCAAAAAAAATAATTTATTTACCTAATACTGCAGGGTGCTTTACATCAGAAGAAGCTTTAAGGACTTTAAGACTTGCTAGAGAGATGGGAGGATGGAAATTAGTAAAACTAGAAGTTTTAGGAGACAAGAAAACTTTATATCCTAATATGATAGAAACTCTTAAATCAACTAAAACCCTAGTTAAAGAGGGATTTAAAGTAATGGTGTACTGTACAGACGATCCATTACTAGCAAAAAAATTAGAAGACTACGGTGCTTCTGCAATTATGCCTCTTGCATCTCCTATTGGCTCTGGCTTAGGAATACAAAATAAAATTAATATTTCATTAATAATTAAAAAATCTAAAGTCCCAGTAATTATAGATGCAGGAATAGGTACTGCTTCGGATGCAACTATAGCTATGGAAATGGGTTGTGATGGAGTATTAATTAATAGCGCTATTGCTAATGCTAAAAATCCAATTGTGATGGCCAGGGCATTTAAAAATGCAGTTATTTCAGGAAGAGATTCTTATTTAGCTGGTAGAATGAAAAAAAACTACTTTGGAAAAGCTAGTTCACCGAACGAGGGTTTGATTTAGTTTTTTTTCTTCTTACCCACAATGTTCTTAAATTTTTAATCTTTTTTTTCGTTATCTTTAACTTTTTAGATTTTTTTAGAGTTCCGCTATCTTTAATTTTCTTATTTTCATTTTTGTCATAAATAATTCCATCAATTTTATGAATATTTTCAAAAGTATTAATAATTTTTTTCGATTTATTTAAAAGTTCAATCTTATATTCAGGTATTATTAATTTTATATCGGATAAAAAATCTATTTTAAAAGAATATTTCTTTTCAAAGTATTGAATTTCTTTAGATAACTTATTTTCAATGAATAATTTTACCTTTTCAGGAATATATGCCTTTATAATTTTAACTTTATTGGTAAAAGCCAAAAGTTCAATCTTTTTAATAATTTTTTGAGAAAAAGACTCTAAAGACAATATTGTTTCCCAATCAATTGAACCTTCTCTTAACCTTTGTCTTGTCATTTCTAATAAGCCAAAATTACTTATTCTACCAACTTGAATTCTAGCTCTATCTTTTCTGATACTCTCTCGCATTTTTTTTTCTACAGATCTTCTGTTATAAAAGTTTATCATATCTATGAAGTCTACTACTATTAATCCTGACAAATCTCTCAATTTTATTTGACGAGCTATTTCTTCAGCTGCTTCAAGATTAGTATTTAAGGCTGTTTTTTCAATATTAGTTTGTTTTGTGGACTGTCCTGAATTTATGTCAATTGCCACAAGTGCTTCAGTTGGATTTATAACTATATACCCACCAGATTTTAATTTTACAGTAGGTTCGAAAATATTATTTAATTCCTTTTCAATATTTGCATCGTGAAATAAAGGAATTTTACCTCTATATTTTTTTATATTTTTTACATTTTTTGGCATCAAGGCTTTCATAAATTTTTTTGCTTTTTGATAAGCTTCATTGCCGTCTATATAGACATTTTTTGTTTCATTATCGTAAGTATCTCTTAAAGTTCTTTTTATAATATCCCCCTCTTCATAGACTAAAGATGGGGCATTAGAATTTAAAGCTTTATCAGCAATTTCTTCCCAAGTTTTTAATGTATTTTTAAAATCTTTTTCTATTTCATTTTTTGTTTTGTTAGCACCAGCTGTTCTAACTATTGCGCCCATACTTTTAGGAATTTCTATTTGATTAAGTATATTTTTTATTTTTTGTCTATCTGAAGAATTAAAAATTTTTCTAGATATCCCCCCTCCTTTAGGAGTGTTAGGCATTAAAACCATGTATTTACCAGCTAAAGATATAAAAGTTGTAAGAGCAGCACCTTTTTGACCTCTCTCTTCTTTAATTACCTGAATTAATATTACTTGTCCTGGTTTAATGACTTCTTGGATTCTATATCTCTTTAAACCGTAAGAAATTTTTAATTCTTCTCTATATTCTTTCTTAACTTCATCGGAATTTTTTATTAAATTTTTCCCTTCTTCATTTTGCTCTGTCAATTTTTCATTAGAAGAATCTGAATTTTTTTCATTAGAAATCTCTTCTAGTGTTTTATTTTTTAAATTTTCTCTTATTTTTTCCTCTGCATCTTTAATTCTTTCTTTATCCTCTAAAGGTATTTGATAATAGTCAGATTGAATATCGTTAAATGCAAGAAATCCGTGTTTAATTCTTCCAAAATTTATAAAGGCTGCTTGTAAAGAGGGTTCTACTCTACTAACTGTTCCAAGATAAATATTATTTTTAAAATTTAACTTGTCCTTATTTTCAAACTCATATTCTTCGATTGAGTGTTGAGATTTAAGAACAATACGGGTTTCGTTTGGATGCGAAGCATCGATATAAAGATTTTTTTCCATTTTAATTGAATTCCTTTGAAAGAGTTAAATTTCGTAATTTTGTATTTTGTCATAAATTAATATTATACAATTTTAGGCATAATTGCACTCATAATAAATTAATAGTGCCCTAAGATAGCCAAATTTTATGCATTACAGTATTCAAGATGTTAAAATTTATAAATTTTTCAATAAAATTTTTTATAATTTCTATCGCAGTTTGCCTTTTGTTTGTATTTTCGACACTTTGGTACTTTTCAATAGGACTACCAGATTATAAAAAGCTTTCAAATTATCAACCTCCAATTTCAAGCAGAGTCTATTCAAACGATGGTAGGTTGATTGCAGAATATGCTTTAGAAAAAAGATTATTCATACCTTTTGAATCAATTCCTAAAAAAGTTATTAACTCATTTTTATCCGCAGAAGATAAGAATTTTTTTAATCATCCAGGAGTAGACGCAAAAGGCATAATTAGAGCTTTGATTAAAAACTTACAAAATATGAGAGGAAACAAGAGACTAGAGGGAGCTTCAACAATAACACAGCAAGTAGCTAAAAATTTTTTACTTACAAATGAAGTTTCATTTAACAGAAAAATAAAAGAAGCTATATTAGCTTTTAGAATTGAACGAGCTTATTCAAAGGAGAGAATTTTAGAATTATACTTAAATCAAATATACCTAGGTCAAGGAACGTATGGAATAGCTGCCGCAAGCTTAGAATATTTTGATAAATCTGTTAAAGATCTAAATTATGCAGAATCAGCCTTGCTAGCTGCGTTACCAAAAGCTCCTAGCAAATATGATCCTTTTAAATATTATGATGTAGCAAAATTCAGAAGAAACTTAGTTCTGCAGAATCTTGAGGATAATAATTATATCAGCAAAACTGAACTAAATGACTTTAAAAATTTACCAATAAAACTAAAAAGAAGAAAAATAGAAATTCTTAATGAAGCCAATTCGTATACAGAAGAAGTGAGAAGATCTATAAAAGATCAGTATGGATTTAAAAAACTTTACTCAGAAGGATTGTCTATAAGAACACCTTTAGATATTAATTATCAAATTCAAGCAATAAAATCTTTAAGAAAAGGAATTGAGGACTACGACAGAAGGCACGGCTGGAGAGGACCCATAGTAAATAAATATAAGAACTTAAAATGGAAAGAAAAAGTTAATGGTTTTAAGATAGACCCAACATTAAATTGGCAAGTAGCAGAAATTTTAGAAATTAATGAAAATGAAATAAATTTTAAAACTTTTAAAAATTTAAAAGGGAATATATCGTTAAAAAAGATTAAATGGGCAGTACCAAAAAAACAAAATATTTTGGACAAATTTAGTATAGGAGATATAATTTTTGTTAAAAAAACAAATAATAGTTGGGATTTAAAGCAATATCCAAAAGTTAATGGAGCAATAGTTGTTATTGAACCATATACTGGAGAAGTAAAAGCTTTAGTTGGAGGGTATAATTTTAAATCAAGTGAGTTTAACAGAGCTACTCAAGCTAAAAGACAACCAGGTTCAGCTTTTAAACCTATAGTTTACGCAGCGGCTTTAGAGAATGGCTACTCTCCAAATTCAATTGTTCTAGATGCCCCATTTGTTGAAAAACAAGGAGTGGGTTTAAAAGATTGGAAACCTGAAAACTATGGAAAAAAATTTTATGGACCCTCAACTTTAAGAAAAGGAATTGAATATTCGAGGAATTTAATGACAGTAAGAATTGCAAAAACACTTGGTGTAAATAAAATTTTAGATCTATCTAACAAACTAGATATCTATAAGGATATACCAGAACTTTTATCTGTCTCTCTTGGGTCTGCTGAAACATCTTTAATTAATCTCACAACAGCTTATGGAGCATTTGTTAATGGGGGTAAAAAAGCTTCACCTAATTTAATTTCTAGAATACAGGATAGAAGAGGTAAAACAATTTTTAAATTAGATAATAAAAAATGTGTTGGTTGCGATCAGTTTTCAAGCGAGTCAAAAGATTATCCTACTATTGAATATAACAATGAAAGAGTTTTCAGCGAAGAAACTGCCTATCAAATTACATCCATTTTAGAGGGCGCTATTCAAAGAGGAACTGGAAAAAAACTAAGAGATTTGCAAGTTCCTTTAGCAGGCAAAACTGGAACCACTAATAATAATTATGATGCCTGGTTTATTGGTTTTACTTCAAATTTAGTAATTGGAGTATATGTCGGTTTTGATAACCCTAAATCATTAGGTAAATACGAAACAGGCTCTAAAGTTGCTCTTCCAATATTTAAAGATTTTGTAAAAAAAGCTCTTTACAAAGAAGATTTTAAAGAATTTGAAATTCCTGGAGGAATTTACTTAACTTCTTTGAATTACGATACTGGTCTGAAAGCTTCTTTAGGGGATAAAAATACAATTATTGAAGCTTTAAAAGGCAAAGATATTAACAATATCGATAATAACAAATTAATCTCAATTCATAGTTATGATAAACTTATAAAATATAGGCAATTTTATTAATGGAAAATTTTGAAAATAAATTAATTAAAGTCGAAAAAACTCTGAATAATATCAGGGGGTATCTTTGAAAATAACGATATTGCATCCAAGTTACAGAAAATAGAAAAAACTCTTTTAGACCAAAATTTTTGGAAAGATAAAATAAAAGTTAAAAAAACTGTAAAAGAAAAAAAAATTTATGAAGATGTCCTGAATTCCTATAAGACAACTCTTCAAGAAATAAATAATTTAAAAGATTTATATTCTTTAGCCTCAGAAGAAAAAAATGAAGAAACTTTACTAGATTGTGATATTAAGATTAATCAATTATTTAAAACAGTAAAGAGAATTGAAACTAATTGTTTTCTTTCAGGGGAAAATGATAACTTTAATATCTATCTAGAGATACATGCAGGAGCTGGTGGAACAGAAAGCCAAGACTGGGCTGATATGTTGAGAAGAATGTATTTAAAATGGTTTGATAAAAAAAAGTTTAAATATCAAATAATCAGTGAACACAAGGGAGAAGAAGCTGGTATAAAATCTTCTACATTAAAAGTGGATGGAGATTATCTTTATGGATTAATGAGAGCTGAGTCAGGTGTTCACAGATTAGTTAGAATATCTCCTTTTGATAGCGGAGCACGCAGACACACAAGTTTTGCAAGCGTTTGGGTCTACCCAGCAGTAGATGATGACATTAATATTAAGATCGATGAGAAAGATTTAAGAATTGATACTTACAGATCTAGCGGAGCTGGTGGACAGCATGTTAACACTACAGACAGCGCTGTAAGAATAACACATATTTCAACAAAAATAGTTGTACAATGTCAAAACGAAAGATCTCAACATAAGAATAAAGAAACTTGCTACAAAATGCTTAAGGCAAGACTTTATGAGCACGAAATGCAAAAAAGAGATAAAGAAAATCAAAAAGAATTAAGTTCTAAAACAGATATTGGTTGGGGACATCAAATAAGATCTTATGTATTGCAACCATATCAGCTTGTAAAAGATTTGAGAAACAAAGTTGAGAATACCAATCCAACAGATGTTTTGAACGGAAATATCGATCAATTTATTGAAGCGGGAATAATAAACAAATAATGAAAAGGATTTTATTTACAATATTTATAACTTTATTTTTTCTTTTGGCTTCGTCAATGTTGGTTTTGTCAACAATAGGATTTGAAACTGAAAAATTTAATGATTTTATCACAAACAAGATTAAAGATAATAAAAAAAACATTACAGTAAGATTAAAAAATGTAAAATTTAAATTTGATTTTAAAGGCTTTAATTTATTTTTAGAAACTAAAAATCCAGAATTAACCTACAAAGATTTAACAATCCCGATTCAAAATGTTAAAGTTTATTTAAATTTTATTTCTTTAATAAAATCAAAAACCGAAATTGATAAAATAAATATATTATCTAACGAAATAAATATTGATAAATTAAAAAAAATTATAATTAAAACGAAACCTTCCAATTTGAACAGCTTGATCATTAATAGAATAAAAAAAGGTAAATTAGTTATCAATTTAGAGTTATATTTTAAAGATAATTTAGAAATAGATAATTTTATTGCCAAAGGTGAAGTTAAAAAAATGGAAGGCGATGTAATTGATGATTTAAGGTTTAAAAATACAAACTTTAATTTTTTTGCCGATTCTTCAGATATTTTAATTAAAAATATAAACAGTAAAATGGAAGGCCTGTCTATAAAGAATGGAAATATACAAATAAAAAAAGATAAAGAAATAAGTATAAAATCTGATTTCATAACTGAAGTTAATATAAATAAAAAGAATATTATTAGTTATTCGCCATTTTTAAAAAATTTTAAGTTTATTAATCAAGAAACAAATTTTAATGGAAATTTAAATAATTTTTTAAATATTAACTTTGACCAAACATTTAAAGTTACAAATTACGTTTATTCCAACAAAGGTGAAATTAAAAATTTGACGGTCAAATTAAACAAATCTATTAAAAATTCATTTTTAGAGAAAGATATAGAAAATTTATATTTAAAAAATTCTAATTTTGATATTCGTTATGCTTCAGATAAAAAAGATTATATTTATGCTTCCGGTCTTTATAGTATTGATAATAAGAATTACCAAAATTATGATTTTAAAAATGATTTGGTAAAAGAAATTTCCAATGTAAATTTAAACTTTGAATTTGTCGAGAAACTCAAAATTGATTTTATAAATTACACAAAAAAACATAATGAAATTTCAAAGTTATTTTTAAACTTTAGTAGAAAAAAAGATTTTATTGATTTAAAAAAATTAGAATATAAAGAAAATAAAAGTTTAATTGTGATAGAAAATCTTAAAATTAAAAAAAAAGATATAATTTCTTTAAAAAAAATTACAGTTAAAACCTTTGATAAAAATGATTTAAAAAATGATTTTATATTAGAATTTGGAAAAGGTGCAAAAATTTCTGGTTATAAATATGATGCAAATAACTTAAATAAATTTTTAAATCAAAAATCAAAAAAAAATATTCTAAATAGAATAAATAAAGAAATTGAAATAGATTTAAAAAAAATTGACACACCGCTTTCAAAAGAACTTACAAATTTCAGATTAATAGGAACTTTACAAGATGGAAAATTCATTAAAATTTCTTCAAAAGGAGATTTTGGAGATAATAA
>MDTB01144789.1_pt1 | contig 11176 bp, 13 predicted proteins | sample 811161 | NCBI WGS metagenome assembly MDTB01 (sample SAMN05326650, study PRJNA326480) | marine metagenome | isolation source: seawater | place: Mediterranean Sea | collected 2009
GGTCATTTTTATCAATTTCTTTTAATGTGTATTCTGGGCTACCATCACATTCCCAAAAACAAGCTTTTTCTTTAGAAATATGGGATTTTGTTTTAATCTGAACTTTGTCAGCAACCATAAAAGCCGAATAGAATCCTAAACCAAAATGGCCTATAATTCCTGATTTATCATTTTTATCATCATATTTTTTTAAAAAGTCTTCAGCACCTGAAAATGCAACCTGATTAATATATTGTTTCACTTCATCAGTACTCATACCAATACCACGATCAATAATAGAAATTGTTTTATCATTTTTGTTGACAACCACTTCAATTTGTAATTCTCCTAAGTCCCCTTTAAATTTCCCAAGAGAAGATAATTTTTTCAATTTAGTAGTAGCATCAACTGCATTACTAACTAATTCTCTTAAAAAAATTTCTTGATCTGTGTATAAGAATTTTTTTATAATCGGAAAAATATTTTCCGCTTGAACTTTGATTTTTCCTTTACCCATTTTAAAAAAAATTTAAATTTTAATTGAGCGAATTTAAAACAAAATTTTAAATGTTAAAAATTACAATGCTCACTAATGAAAAGATTTTGATATTTTAATGATTAAAGAGTGTATGAATTATCAAAAAATTGTAGATTTGAAAGAATAAAATTTATATAACATGATTATTATTATTATTATTATTGTTTTACTTATTGCATTACTAGCAATGTCTGCCAATTCATCTGTCAAATTACATAATAATTATAAAAAACCTCTTCAGATACTACTCCCCTTATTAATTATTTGTTTAGGCGGTTTTCTAACTAAAATAATCTTAGATCCGATAAAATTTGAAAAAGAAAAAAATTTTAGATATAATTTTATCAAACAAAAATTAATGGATATTAGAAGTGCAGAATTAGCTTTTAAAGAAAAAAATGGCTTTTTCACTAATGATTTTGACAAACTTATTCCATTTGTAAAAATGGATTCATTTATCATTGTTGAAAAAACTGATACATTAATTGAATATTACAATAATACTTATAGAGAATATCAATTTAAAGACACTTTACTAATTGACACATTAGGCAAAGTTAATATACTCGACTCTTTATTTTCTGATAATTATGCAATTGATTCACTTGCTTATGTTCCATTTGGCAATGGCGTAACATTTGAATTATCAGCTGGAACAATCAATAAATCTAAAATAACTGTTCCTGTTTTTGAAGCAAAAGACCCTAAACCCTATGATCCAAATGACCCATTAGTTATAGGATCTATGTTTGAAGCGCATTTAAATGGTAACTGGCAATAGTCAAATAAATAAAGATCATCATATAAAGTTTATACTTTACATTGATAATTTTTCACTTACATGTTCAACTTTCAATCTATCTAAAAAATGTTTTGAAAGTATAGAAAGGCATTCTCTTAAAAACGATTCACAAAAACTAATATCTCTAATTGATCAATTATTACCTGCAAATACAATTAGCCATCAATACTCAAATACATTAGTCGCAATAAACCAAACACAATCTATATTTGTTCCTGAACAATTATATGATGAAAAAAATATCAGCAATTACATTAACCTAAATAAATCTTTTGAGAATTATCTCATCACAAAACAAAAATTTACAAATTGTTATGCAATTTCATCAATAGATCAAAAAATAGAAAAATTTTTGAAAAAAAAATTTAAAACAATAAATATAAAATCATTTCCATCAGTATTAGTAGACTATTCTATTTACAGAGGTAAAAAAAATAAAAATGAAGTATTTATATATCTTGAAAAAGACAGGTTCAATATTGTATACCTACAGGATAAGCAATTTATTTTTCACAATCAATTCTTATTTGAGTGTCAAAATGACTTTTTGTATTTTTTTAGCAATTGTTTACATGTGTTAAATATTGATCAACAAAAAACCAGTGTCAATATTATTAGCAACCTAGTCAAAAAACATTCATATTTTGATCTAATGAATGATTATATACAAAATATTATTTTCCTCAATAAACCTGATAATTTTTTATATAGCCAACAATTACTAGATTTTCAAGAATATCAAAATCATCACATTTTTAGTCAAATAATATGCGAATAATTTCAGGGATATATAAAAATAGAAAAATTAAATTCAACAATCTTCAAACCAGACCAACAACTGATTTTGCAAAAGAGAGTTTATTTAATTTATTAAATAATATGTATGATGAATTTAATAACATATCTGTATTAGATTTATTTGCCGGTACTGGCAATATAAGTTACGAATTCTGTTCAAGGGGAGTAACGAATATAACCGCGGTTGATAATAATAAAAAATGTATTGATTTTATTAGAAAAATAAAATTATCCCTTAAAATTGGTCAGCTAGATATAGTCTTTTCTAATTCAATGCAATACATAGGAAGAAATAAAAAAGAATATGACGTAATATTTGCTGACCCCCCTTATAGTTACAACGATAAACAATACGAAAAGTTAATAGAACTTATTTTTAAAAAAAAACGTGTCAAAGAAAATGGCACGCTAATTATTGAACACTCTAAATTTGTTAAATTTGCAAATCACACGAATATATTTGACACAAAAAAATATGGCAGTGTGAATTTTAGTTTTTTTAAAAATATATAATTTTATTATGAAAACAGCTGTTTTTCCGGGTAGTTTTGACCCAATCACATTAGGACATATTGACATTATAATTAGATCATTAAAATTATTTGATAATGTTATTATAGCTATAGGAATTAATCATGATAAAAAATATAAATTCTCATTAAAAAAAAGAAAAGAATTTATTTCATCCATCTTTCAAAAAGAAAAAAAAATAATAATCCAAGAGTATCAAGGTTTAACAGTTAATTTTTGTTATGAACAAAAAATTAAATTCATCATTAGAGGACTCCGCAATGATTCAGATTTTGATTATGAAAAAGACATTGCATTAACGAATAAAAAGTTACATGATTCCATTGAAACTGTATTTTTCCTAACTAATCAAGAACATATAATGATTTCATCTAGTTTAGTAAAAGACATTATTAATAACAAAGGAAACTTAGCACCATTTTTACACGAAAGCACAATTAAATCAATTGAAAACACAATTTAATTCAAAAAATGATTAAAAACTGATTTTAAAGAATTATAAATATTTAAGCCTTTCAATTGACTCCTACTAAACCAAGCAACATTTTGTATAGACTCTTCAAATTGAGGTATTAGTTTTTCTTGTGAGGAAGCATACATCAAAAACCATCTAGTTTCCTTTAAAATCATATTTTTTTTATAGAGTTTATTAGCACAAGAATAAATATGATAGGTACTAAATGAAACATCTTTAACATCATGAATCCTTACATTAGTCTCTTCTTGCACCTCTCTAATAGCTGCTATTACATCAGATTCAAAATTATCCTTTTTGCCTTTAGGTAAGTCCCAAATATTATTTTTGTAAATCATTAAAATTTCATCCTTTTCATTTAAAACAACACCTCCAGCTGAAATAATAAATGAGAAATTTTTCTTAAAATTATTAAAATTAATGTGCGAATTTTTAGAACTCAAAAATACATTATGTGTGAGACTATAAGAGTTGTAATTTAAATGCTCCATCAACAGTTCAATACTAGATATTCTTTTTATGTCATTTTGATTCTTAAAAAATTTTGAATCTAAAAAACTAGATGACAATAATGAAAAATCCTCAAGACTAGTTTTATTTGGACAATCCCTAATCAGAATAAAGAAATTTTTAATAAAAACTTTATAAATTTGCACCATGATAACGAATCAAATAAAATCCGAACAAATTGCCGACATATTATTATACATTAATGCAATAAAGTTACAACCTTCTGATTTCTTTACCTGGTCATCAGGAAAAAAATCACCCATTTATTGTGATAATAGAATATTATTATCACATGTAAAAGAAAGAACAATAGTAATTAACTTATTTTGTGACATAATAAAAGAAAAATTTGACTCAGTTGACTATATCGCAGGGGTAGCTACTGGAGCAATTCCACACGGTATGATGATTGCTGACAAACTGAACCTTCCTTTTATTTATGTAAGAGGGCAAGCTAAATCACATGGGAGACAAAATCAAATTGAAGGTGATTTAAAGCTCAATAGTAATGTAATCGTGATTGAGGATTTAATAAGCACTGGCCAAAGTAGTTTAAATGCGATTCAAACAATTGAAGAGAACAAATCTCATGTTCAAGGCTTATTGTCAATTTTCACATATGACTTTTTTGATATTCAAAATCTTACAATTCCTTATTATTCATTATGTAACTATCCTACTTTAATAAATGTAGCGAAACAACAAAAATTAATTACAGAAAAGGAAAGCCATGTTCTTAATAATTGGCAAAAAAATTTCAATTAAGACAAGACAAAACTTATATCATTTGACGATACAGTATATTTACATTTAGCACCACTCTCCTCAATTGTTAATATCCCCTGTCTAGTCAAATGTAAAATCTTAAAAAACCCCTTTTTACCCTTTAAGAAAGCACTTACATAAGTGTGACTTGCTTTAAGATGTGACAAAAACAACTTAGTTAAGTCAAATTCCTGATTACAATAACTAATCATTAAATTCTTTATATTAAATATTAAAGACTTAAATATGTCATGCTTATTGCTAGTTTGCAACAATAACTGATGAAGAGATGTAGCATTTTGAATTGAATTAGGAAATAATTTATTATTTACATTTAATCCAACGCCTATAATTGCATATTTCTTGGATTCAACATTAATAACTTCTGTCAATACACCCGCTATTTTTCTACCACTGACTACTATGTCATTGGGATACTTAATGTATGCTTGAATATCTAAATTATGTAATAATTTAATTATTGCAATAGTAGTTATCATGTTATAATCAAAGGCAAACTGTTGGTTTAGAATATTGATTGAAAAACTAAAGGTTAAACCAAATTTTCCTGAAAACCATGTTTTACTCATATTTCCACGGCCTTTTATCTGATGATCAACATAGATAGTCAAAGGGCTAAGTACAGAAGAGCTTTTATATAATTCAATTAAATAATCATTAGAAGAATCTAAACTTTCAAAATAACTAATATGATCAAAACATGTATGCATATTTTTTAAACATAATAAAAGGAAAATATATATTTTAGTAAAATAATATTTTACAACTAAAATAAATTAACAATTAAGATAATACAAAAAAATAAAAACATAACTTTGATAGTTGAGGGAATCAAAGAAATAAAAGGAGAAGATGTCACTATTATCAGTCTAGATGAAATTAATAATGCGCCTTGTTCTTATTTTATTATATGTAGTGCAAACTCAATTACAAAAATTAATGCAATAGCAAACAATATTGAAAAGTTATTACTAAAGGAATTGAATCTAAAAATATGGAGACAAGAAGGAAGAGAATCTAATTGGAGAATTTTAGATTATTTTGATATAATAATTCATATATTTCAAAAAGAAACAAGAAAAAAATACCAATTAGAAGAATTATGGGCAGATGGTCTAATTCAAAAAATAAATTAAAGTGAGTAAAAAAAAGAAAAGCGTTCAAAATTTCAATTTCTATTGGATTTATGCAGCTATAGCATTATTATTTATTGTATTACAATTATTTAATACAATATCTGCTCCTCTAAAAAAAATTAATAAACAAAAATTTCTAACAGAGTTTTTAATTGAGGGTGAAGTTGAAAAAGTTACAATTGTCAATAATGAATTTGTTGAAGTATTTATCAAACAAAACAAACTAGATCAAGGCAAACACCAGGAAATCATAAAAAATCCAAGCAGAATAAATAATGGACCTCATTATTTTTTTAATATCACTAGTGGTGAACAATTTGAAGATGACTTAAAAGATTTTTACAAAGAAAATAATCAAATTGCTGTGAATGAACAAATCGTACCAGACGTTGATACTCGAAAAGATATTTTTGGAGATATCATTGGCTGGATAATTCCTTTAATTATCATGCTAGGAATTTGGATATATATTATGAGAAGAATGAGTGGAGGAGGTTCTACAGGTGGAACAATTTTTAACATTGGTAAATCAAAAGCTGAATTATTTGACAAAGATACAAATGAAAAAACCAACTTCAATGATGTAGCTGGTCTTGAAGGTGCAAAAGAAGAAGTAAAAGAAGTAGTTGATTTTTTAAAAAACCCAAAAAAATACACGTCATTAGGAGGCAAAATACCTAAAGGAGTTCTATTAGTTGGCCCTCCAGGAACAGGAAAAACACTACTAGCAAAAGCAGTTGCAGGAGAAGCAAAGGTTCCATTTTTCTCCCTCAGCGGATCTGATTTCGTAGAAATGTTTGTTGGAGTCGGTGCATCTAGAGTAAGAGATCTATTTAAAACTGCAAAAAGTAAATCACCTTCTATTGTATTTATTGATGAAATTGATGCCATTGGAAGAAGCAGAGGAAAAAATCAAATCACTGGCGCCAATGATGAAAGAGAAAATACATTAAATCAACTTTTAACAGAAATGGATGGTTTTGGCACAAACCATCATGTCATCGTAATTGCAGCAACAAATAGGGCTGATGTACTTGACAAAGCTCTTGTTCGTGCTGGTAGATTTGACCGTCAAATATATGTTGACCTACCAGAAATATCTGAAAGAAAGGAGATTTTCAAAGTACACACTAAAAACTTGAAAATCACCAAAAATTTAGATTTAGATTTTCTTGCAAAACAAACTCCAGGATTTAGTGGCGCTGATATTGCCAATTTATGTAATGAATCTGCATTAATTGCAGCACGAAAAAATAAAAAGCAAATATCCAAAGAAGATTTTCTTGATGCTGTTGATAGAATTGTAGGCGGGGTAGAAAGAAAAAATAAATTAATGACATTAGAGGAGAGGGAAATTATTGCATATCATGAATCAGGACATGCTATTGTTAGTTGGATGCTAAAACATGCAGCTCCGTTAGTAAAAGTAACAATAGTACCAAGAGGAAAATCCTTAGGTGCTGCATGGTACTTACCAGAGGAAAGACAAATAACCAGAACAGAACAAATACTAGATGAAATGTGTGCAACACTTGGCGGGAGGGCTGCAGAAGAAATCATATATAATAAAATATCGACAGGTGCCTTAAGTGACTTAGAGAAGGTTTCTAAACAAGCTAAAGCAATGGTATTAATTTATGGATTTAACAAAACAATTGGGAACGTTACATATTATGACTCTACTGGTGAACAAACATTTAGCAAACCCTACAGTGAAGATACAGCAAAGAAGATTGATGCAGAAATTAAAAAAATTATTGAAAAGGAATATGATCGAGCAAAAAAAATTCTTAAAAAGTATAAAAAATCTCTAACAGAATTAGCAGAATTACTTTTAAATAAAGAAGTCATCTTCAAAGAAGATCTAGAAAAAATCCTTGGCAAAAGAAAATGGCAAGCTGTTGAGAAAATCAATATTAATAAGTTAAGAAAATAATGAATCTACTTAATAAATTAAAACTCGTAACTGGAATTGCATCTGACAAAAAAAATACTGAGATTGAAAATACACAGTATTCAATTTCAAAAGATGATACAATCGATATCATTTTTGCAAAAAATCTTATAAAAAACAATGGTAATTTTTTTTATTGTGATAAAAAAAATGACTTAGTAACAACAATTCAAGCACTAACTAATAAACTAGAAATCGAGTCTATATATTGTATAGAACCAATTATTAAAGAACTATTAAATAAATCTTCTATAAATTATAATGACAAATACCATACACAATGTGATGGTATAGTTTCGTCTTGTGAATTTCTAATTGCACAACATGGTAAAATTATGTTATCATCAAAGCAATTAGGATCTAATAATATTAAGAATCTCCCTAAGGAGCATATAGTTATTGCTTATACATCACAAATTGTTAAAAGTTTAAATGAAGGAATGTCAGGACTTAATAAAAGATATATTGACAATCTTCCATCAACTATAACAACCATTAAAAGTCAACAAATGGAAAAAAACGACAATATTGAAGGAAATATTAAAAAAATTAGTGTTATACTAATAGAGGATTTTCAAGACAATAAATCAAAATAACTTCAAATGACTTTATTTCTAAAAATAATTTTTTAAATTTTATCATTTAATATGAAGGTAATTCTTCTCAACTGCTCCAAAACTCTTATAAAACCTTTTCACTCCTTTAATATTTGAACCTTCGAAATCTAAAAATTCATTTTTAAAAGCATGTTGCTTAATGAAAAAATCAATTAAAAAGGCCATGTAGTTATACTGGGAGTTGTCCTTAAAAGATGCATTAAAAAGGAGTATATGTCTATCATATAAAGTGAGAAAAAAAACACCAGCTAATAATTCGTCTTTATCATTGTATAGCCCTAGACATTTTCCGCAACATTTTAAAATAGAAATACTAATTATGTTATAAATTGTCTTATAATCTTTTGTCTTTAATAAAACATTTTTGGGAAGGTTTTTCTTTAAGAAATTAACAAAAAAAGATACATTCTTAATTGACTTAATTTTATGACTAAAATTTTTATTGATATTTCGTTTTGTATTTTTATGATATTCTTTAAATATCTTATCATAATCCAACTGAAGGTCTAACTCTAAATTTATACGATCAATATATTTAAATGTAAGCTGATTATTTATAATGCAATTTTTATAAACAATAGAAGTATGGTGATTAAATGAATATCCTAAATTATAATATCTTTTTTTAAAAAAAGATAGAATACTCATGATTAATTTTGAATCTGTTAATAAATTTTCATTGCTAGAAAATGCACCTAATTGCTGACAGAAAAGCGGTTGAGATAAATGTTTTATAAATGGAAAAAAAGATGTATATTTTTTGGAAGTAACTGGTATTATTAATTCATAATCACCATATATTAAAGCATCCCAGTTTTCAGAGACAATATCTAAATACCACGAGATGCCATAAACACTTCTATTTATGGATTTATTCATACAATAGTCCCACTTAGACTTATTTATTTGACTATGTGAAACGAAACTAATTTTTTTCATGCAAAGAGTATCTAATCATATTTTCATAAGTGATATACCATTCATCTAATTGAGGAGAATTTTTAAAAGACTCATTATGCCAAATAGAAATAAAACAACCATGTACATTTTTAACTTCGTCTATAAGTAACTTTATTTTAGAGACAGCTTCATGGGGGGTAAGTTTTAAATAATTTTTTAAAGTTATATCCATAACACAAAACGGTCTTAACAATAAATCTGTTGCAGTATTTTCTTTTAAATTAAAAAAATTAAAACTGTGTGATGTTCCTGCTCTGAATCCAATATCATCTGGAAATCCCATACTATAATCTTCTAAAATATTATTTTTAATCAAATTTTTATAATTAGATGGTAAATTCAAAACTAAATAATGTTGACGGTTTTTTGTTATACTTAATCCAGAAATACTATTTAACCTTTCTATTTCTAGATGTAAATTTTTAGGATTAGAAATAGATGAGTATGATGCATGTATACCAATATCAAAAAACTGTTTAAAGTAATTAATGAGAGATTGATATTTTTTACTTTTATAGGATACATTTCTATCCAATCTACCATAGTTTGCTAATAAAAAGAAAATGATTGTTTTAAGATTATATTTATTATGTATTGATAAAAATTTATCATAAGTATCATACGGATCTCTTTTATAACCTAACAAAACATTTAACCTACAAAAAAAATCATTAAAACCTAACTTAATAATGCTCCGCATAAGGGAACCGACGGTCCTAAAAAAACCTTTTTCCAAATATGCAAAAGCATTATCTATATCAATTGTATTTAAATAACTAAAATTATGTTCTTTAAATTTTAAATATGGATATTCTAAAAGCAAAAAATCTTTGATAAAAATTATCCATTTATCAACAACTGGTATTTGCAAAAATTGATTTTTAAAAGCTAAACTTTCACTAGCAGGGAATCTTCCAAACCGATCAAGTTTATTATCTAGATACTCCTCATATCTGCTAAGCATATAAAAAATTGTCGCAAATGGGTCAAAAGGTAATATAGATTCGACGTTTGTAGAAGTAAAAAAAATAGGTTTGTTTTTATATACAGATATATTAATATCCTGTTCAACAATCTCTGTTTCAAATAATATCGTATGGGCTTGTAAAAAAATGCCGTTTGTGATTTTTTTTTTTTGAATATAAAAGCTTCGGCTTATCTGAAGCAATAAAAGCATTGATTTGAGTGGTAATTTTATATTTTAGGCCAAGTTGCTTAACAAAAACATGATTAAATACATACTCTACTCTTGGACTTATGGCATCTGCAAAAATTAATAAAACCATAAATTAAAAAGTATTATTAACTACTTTTTTTCATTAATTTAGATTTTAAACGAGCAGCCTTATTTTTATGAATTATATTCTTTTTCTCTAACTTATCAATCATTGAAACAATCTTATTTTTTTCAAGACCCTCCTTAGGTGAATCAGAAAAAGCTGACCTCAATGCATTTCTAACAGTTTTATGAAAATATTTATTACCTTCATTTTTAGTCTGATTTGAACGAATTCTTTTTTTTGTTGATTTATGATTTGCCATTTACTTATTTTTTTTTTAGTAGTCCCTAGGGGGATCGAACCCCTATTTTCAGGATGAAAACCTGATGTCCTAACCATTAGACGAAGGGACCTTATTTTTATCTCATTTAAAATATAAGGGAGCAAAATTAATAACTTTTCTGTTTAAAAAAAAAAAAAATCTAATATGATTTAGCAAAAACTACTCTCTTAAGAGATGGATTACCTGTCAAAACACATTTGCCTTCTTCACTTTCTAAATTAGTAGGTATGCATCTAATAGTAGCTTTAGTTCTCTTTTTTATTTCGTCCTCAGTCTCTGAGGATCCATCCCAATGGGCTAATACAAACCCCCCTAAACTAATTTTATCTTCAAAGTCATTAAAATTATCTACAATGAACGTATTTTTTTTTCTAAATTCCTTTGCATTTTCAAATATTGATTCTTGAATTTGGGATAAAGTATCTAAAACAGAATCTACAATATCATTCAATGACACATTGTATTTGCTTAGCGTATCTCGCCTACATACTTCAACTGTTTTATTTTGTAAATCTCTTGGGCCTAAA
>MDTB01042962.1_pt1 | contig 11175 bp, 13 predicted proteins | sample 811161 | NCBI WGS metagenome assembly MDTB01 (sample SAMN05326650, study PRJNA326480) | marine metagenome | isolation source: seawater | place: Mediterranean Sea | collected 2009
AAATACATCAATCGATAACGAGAGTGATGATTATGAGTGATCATGCAAAACAAAAAACTGTTATTTCAGCAACTCCTCAAGAATGTTTTGATGTCATAACTGATTTCGAGCATTACCCAGATTGGGCATCAGATATAAAAGTAGCCACGATAGTTGCAACTGACAACGAGGGCAGGGGAGGAGATGTTCAGTTTCGGGTTGCAGCTATGGGAAGAAGTACGACATATACGCTCAGATACTATTACGGTAGTAACCCTTTGCGAGTCGCATGGAGGCAGATGGAAGGAGATATAACTAGAAAACTTGAGGGCGAGTACGAGTTTCTTCCTATCAATGGAGGGGTTGAGACCGAGGTGACCTACCATTTGGCTGCAGACTTAGCCATCCTTATCCCAGGCTTTGTCAAACGAAGAGCAGAGTCACGTATTATCAGGGCAGCATTAGAGGATCTTCGAAAAAGAGTAGAAGTAGTAGTATCGTCGTGAATCCTAAGGGCCCCATTTCTTTGGGGTTTGATATTGGTGGAACAAATATACGTGGTGTTGGACTTCGTCCCGACCTTTCTTTCGGAGGCGTAATCTCACAGCCTTGCGAAGATGACCACGAAAAAATTATCGAATCATTAATTGACATCGCTGCTCAAATTCAAGAAAGTGAAAGACTCGAAATAGGCTGTGTGGGTATCGGGGTAGCTGGATTTATAGACAGATCTGGCGTAGTTAGAACATCTCCAAATCTTTCGACCTTTAAGAATTTCCCCTTCCTTGAAAAGGTCAGTTGCGAGTTAGATGTTCCAGTGCTAATAGAAAATGACGCTACAAGTGCCACATGGGCTGAAGTCCAGTTAGGAGTCGCTCGAGAATCTGAAAACGCCATTATGGTTTGTTTAGGTACAGGGATTGGAGCTGGGTTGTACTTTAATTCTGAACTACTTCGCGGTGCATCTGGATTTGCAGGGGAGGTCGGCCATATGACAATTGTGCCCGACGGTCTACCTTGCCCCTGCGGACGCTCGGGATGCTGGGAGCGGTACGCTTCAGGATCAGCTTTGGGAGATATCGCTGAAAAGCTTAGATCAGATGGGAGAATTGGTCATCTTAATGGGGATGAGTTCGAAGCCGATAGGCGGGTTAGTAGCGAAAGAGTTGCTCAATTAGTTCTAAAAAACGATGGAGAAGCCATGAAGGTACTAGAGCATTTCAGTGACTGGTTAGCTATGGGCCTAGTGAATTTAGTCAATATCCTTGACCCGCAATCGGTAGTTCTGGGCGGCGGTATCACACAATTAGGCGAGCACTTGCTGGATCCCGTTAGGAAGAGCTTCGGGAGGTTAACTCCAGAACATTCACTAAGGTCACAAGATTTGATTGTCCTAGCTGAATTTGGAAACAAAGCAGGTGCCATCGGAGCAGCCTTGCTAGCTAAGCAGAATCTACTAGCGCAGAAGAGATAAACGTAGGTGCACGTCCCTTGCTAATAATGGAGATAGCCTGAGTTGATGGAGTTTCGGCGAATAGCAAATCTTCCCCCATATGTTTTTACAATAATTAATGACTTAAAGATCAAGGGGCGCCGTGAAGGTGATGACATTATCGATTTTGGATTCGGAAACCCTGACCTTCCATCTCCAAAGATTGCTGTCGATAAGCTCTGCGAAGCTGCGCAGAATCCCAGAAATCATCGATATTCACTGAGTAAGGGAATTCCAAAGCTTCGAGAAGCGATCTGCGGTTTATACCAGGAAACTTTCGGAGTTTCTCTTGACCCAGAGACTGAGGCGATTAACACAATCGGTGCTAAAGAAGGCTTATCTCATCTAATGTGGACTCTCGTTCAGCCAGGAGATGCTGTATTGGTTCCGTCCCCTTCGTACCCCATTCATTTGTACTCACCTCTCTTTGCTGGCGCAGAGGTTCGAGAGATTCCCCTTACAAGCGGATCTGATTTCTTTGAGGCTATGAGAGAGCGGTGGGAATATAGCTGGCCTCGCCCAAAAGTAATTTTGCTTTCTTTCCCACACAATCCAACCACCATGTGTGTCGATTTGGACTTCATGCAACAAGTAGTTGACTTTGCCAAAGAGAAGGAAGTTCTTCTCGTTCACGATTTCGCGTATGCGGACTTAGGTTTTGACGGATACCAGCCTCCCTCTATTCTCCAAGCAGATGGGGGTAAAGATGTCGCTGTAGAACTCTACTCAATGACAAAGTCATTTTCCATGGCAGGTTGGCGTGTGGCATTCATGCTTGGAAACAGTGAGGTTATTGGAGCTTTAGCAAAGATTAAATCTTATTTAGACTATGGAACGTTCCAGCCAATACAAATTGCAGCGACGGTAACAATTAACGAGGCAAGCGATCACCCTAAAGAAGTTAATAAGATATATCAAAGTCGCCGTGACGCATTGTGCGACGGTCTGAATAGGATCGGGTGGAGCATGGAACCTCCTAAAGGGACAATGTTTGCCTGGGCACCTATTCCTGAGCCTTACAAGCATATGGGGTCCATAGAGTTCGCTTCTTGGCTCGTCAAAGAAGCGAAAGTAGCTACTTCGCCAGGAGTAGGATTTGGGCCAGGAGGAGAAGGGTATGTTCGGTTTGCTCTGATCGAGAATGAACAACGTATTTCCCAAGCTATCCGCCATATAAAGAACACGCTGACGGATCTTTAGCACCTGACCCCGCTAGTCGCTTATTGCCCAAGACCTACTGCGCTCTATAGCCTGAAGCCATCGAGCGTGAACTTTGTTAACTGTCAACCGGTCCATCTCTGGCTGCATCTGAACATCCAACTTCCATATTTCTGCAACGTCAGAAAGTGAAGTCCAAATGCCTACTGAAAGCCCAGCGAGGAATGCCGCACCAAGAGCAGTAATTTCCTTTGATTGGGGTCTAAGAACTGGGACTTGCAGCTGATCTGCTTGGAGCTGCAGAAGGAGATCCATTACTGATGCACCACCATCAACCCTTAAATTCTGTAGTTGCTGATTTGAGGCAACTTGCATTGCCTCTATTACATCGCGCGTTTGATATGCGATTGATTCGATTACTGCTCGGGCGATCTCTGCTTTGCCCGTCCCACGAGTGATTCCTAGGAGTGTTCCCCGAGCTAGAGGATCCCACCAAGGACTACCTAGCCCTGTAAATGCCGGAACGATAAAAACATCTCCTGTGTCTGAACATTGAAGAGCTAGAGATTCGAGTTCCGAAGCCTGAGAAATCATACCCAATCCATCCCGTAACCACTGAACTGTTGCTCCGGTGGAGAAGATAGAGCCTTCCAAAGCGTAGGTGGTACTTGTTGTGTCATTCCCCTCTAGGGTCCAAGCGACCGTAGACAGAAGGCCATCAACTGGATTAGGTAATTCTGCTCCGACATTCATCAGAATGAAAGAACCAGTTCCATATGTATTTTTGGCGTCTCCTTTAGAAAATGCAGCGTGACCAAATAGGGAGGATTGTTGATCGCCTGCTATTCCTCTAATCGGGATTCCTTTACCGCAGGATGCTTCATTTCCTGTTTCCCCGAAATCGCCATTCGATGCTCTGACCTCAGGTAAACACGACTCGTTTATACCAAATAAGTCAAGAAGTTCGCTGTCCCACCTCAGACTATTAATATTAAAAAGCATTGTGCGTGAAGCGTTTGAGGTATCAGTGGCGTGAACTTTCCCATCCGTTAGTTTCCATACAAGCCAACTATCAATAGTGCCAAAAACAGTGTTATTCCTTGCTGGTAAATTTTTCGAGATCCATTCAAATTTGGTCGCTGAAAAGTAAGGGTCGATTATTAGTCCTGTCGATCCTCGTATGGTCGAGGCAAGTCCTTTTTCTTCGAGTTCTGCGCACCGAGAGGTTGTGCGTCTATCTTGCCAAACAATCGCCCGATGAAGAGGGAGCGAGGTTTCTCGGTCCCAAACCACGGCAGTCTCGCGTTGATTGGTGATACCTATTGCAGTTATTGGAGCTGAAATACTTGAAACAACATCAGACATAGTGGCCTGAACGGCGCCCCATATTTCTTCTGGGTCATGTTCAACCCACCCAGGGTTAGGGAAATATTGTTTGAACTCCTTATAGGAAGAGGAGACAATATCTCCACGGCCATTAACAGCTAGTGTCCGAACACCGGTAGTGCCAGCATCAATTGCGAGAATGATCGTCAATGTTTCTCCTGTCCTGTGTTTATTGCTATCCGACAACTGATACTTGGGGAGCGTAGCTAATGAACTGACTTCTCGTTAGTAAATTCTGGTCACCTTCATCTGGCGTCGGCCAAGTTTTTACTTCACTATTTATGGAAATAATCAAACTTGTTACGTCACCTGATTCGGTGACGCTCCAGACAATTTGAGCAAGCGCCTCCGTGAGTTGTTCTCCTTCAACTATTTCTAACCCTCCGGGCTCGAAATTAATTGTTGCAACCACTCCATCTACGCTTACTCCATCTAACGACAGTCCTACTGGAACCGCTGTGCTTAGAGCCATGCTCGACTCGGCTTCAGTAGGGTTCGCTATTAGCTCGTTAATGAGATCTGTGATTCTAAGTTCTGATCCGGATAGTTCGCGCGTGACTGGGACTAACCGGCTGTCAGCGTCAAGTAGATATATCGTAAAGGTCCGAGAGTCTTCACTCACCTGAGCGTCTGTTTGCGGTGTCGTGTTCTCTGGAAGAGTTGACTGTATGGAAACGGGCGAAGAGTCTTGGGGGATTCCGCATCCTGAGAAAACCAAGACAGCTAAGGGTAAGTAGGTAAAGATTTTTTTCATTTGATTACCTTTGGGAGAGTGATTGTAAAAATTGAGCCACTTTCTTCATTCTCGTGACCACGAACGTTTACCTTCCCTCCGTGAAGTTTAAGGTGTTCTGCAACAAGTGAGAGGCCTAGGCCAGTTCCCGTTCCTTTTCCTCGTCGCCCTCCTTCTGCTCCTCGGGCGAACCTTTCAAAGATTGTGTTACGTTCTTCTTCAGGAATACCAGGCCCGTTGTCCTCGATTGAGATTTCGATATCGCTATTATGCTGCGTCACCGTTAATCTTGTCGCACCTCCAGCGTAATTAGTTGCATTTTCTAGGAGGTTGTTCATTACCCGCGCTAGTCGCCTTTTGTCTGCTTCGATTACCGTCTGATCGGCGCAATTAAGGAATTCCACTTGGAGAAGTTCGTGCCCTGATTGGATCGCAATTGCCCTAAGGAATTCTTTCAGTAAAAACCTTTCAAGATCCAACGCATTTGCATTAACTTCGTATCGCGAGATTTCAAGGAGGTCTTCTACTAATTGACGAAAACGCTCAAGGTCTTCAGTGAGAAGATCAAGTGCAACTGACGATGCTTTATTGAAAGTATTTTTATCTGCGTTCAATACTTCTAGAGAGGCCATAATCGTTGTAAGTGGGGAGCGCAATTCATGCGAAACGTTGCTTGCAAATTTGGCGTCTGCTTGTATACGTTCTTCGAGATTAGAAGCCATTTGGTTGAAGGAGTCAGTTAGCTGTTCGAGGTCGCGATCTCGTCCAACTTCTAACCGGGCCGTTAAATCACCTGTAGCGATAGCTCTGGCAGCTTGACCAACTTTTTCGACTGGAAGTAGCAGCCTTCGAGAAGCGAAAGCACCAATAGCTATTCCGAGAAGACAAATTCCTGCGCTCGTTACTATTAGGATCTGGGAGAGCGCATTCAAGGTATCTTCAATATCGTCAAGTGGGGTTGCCTCGAAATATAAAGCGTCTCGTGCAGTTAGGGGAAACCCTATTACAAGGACGGGAGTTCCGTTACCTAGTCGATATTTCATTTTTGCTCCAGAAGATTCAGAAGCATTAACGAGGTTCAATAGTTCAGTGTCGATATTTCCGGGAGCTTCGAATAGAACTGGATCAGCGGAAATCCAGTTGTTGTCAAGTCGTATGGCTGGAGTGGATTCAGCTCTAACTCCTCGAAGATTAGAAAGAAGGTCGCGGGCCGTTCCTGTATCAGTTTCTTCTATTATTCTTCTTTGGGCTTGGTTTGCGTTTACCGTGGCGACACTTTGAGCACTCTGTTCTCGCGTTTCTAGTAAGTTATCTCGGACAAGTAAATAAGTAACAATTGAAAGCACTGTCGTTAGAACCAAGGCTCCAAGTCCAAATGCCAAAGTAACTCTCGCTCTGAGACGAACACCGCGCCTAAATTGAATGGCCATTGATGGTTATCCTTGAAGTTTGTAGCCAAAACCTCTGACTGTGATTACATAACGCGGTTTTGCATCTTCTGGCTCTATTTTTTTTCGAAGTCGGCGAATATGGACGTCCACAAGTCTTCCATCTCCGAAATAGCCTCGTCCCCATACTCGCTCAAGTAACTCGTCCCTGCTGAACACTCGCCCAGGCGCTGATGCTAATTCTATAAGTAACTGAAACTCTGTTCGTGTTAGGTGTGTTGCTTTATCCCCGACGATTACCTGCCCTTGGTCAGGAAGTATCTTAAGGTCGCCGAACTCAAGGTTGCTTAGCTCTGTGGTTGGAATACGGACTCTTCGCAGGAGGGCTCGTATCCTTGCACTTAGCTCTTTAGGAGCGAAAGGTTTTGTCAGGTAGTCATCGGCGCCAGCTTCTAAACCAGCAACCACATCGTGCGTGTCATCTCTGGCTGTAACCATAACTACGGGAATGTCACTTTGTCTTCGAACAGTCCGGCAAACTTCGAAGCCATCTATTCCCGGAAGCATGATATCTATAAGGACGATGTCAGCATCAGCTTCTGGAAAGACCTGCAGGGCTTCCTCACCACTTCGTGCTTCTACAACCTCCCACCCTTCATTCTCCAAGGCAAGTCGAACAGCAGTTCTGATTCGTTCGTCATCCTCGACCACAAGTACCTTGGTGCTCATTCCAACATAATAGAGGCAAAGGCTGCGTCGGGTTAAAAGTAGAGCATTAAATATCTACGAATTAATATCTAGCGCAGCTGAATAGAGGAGAGCCTTAAATTGCTCCTCAATCGAAGGATTAACAGCAAGGGTCAAATTTTTGCCAGCAAAATCGCTCAGTAGAACTGTGGTGGCTCCAGCTTCAGAGGCTATTAGCATGCCAGCAGCGAAGTCCCATTCGTTTAGTCCAGTTTCAAAAAAAGCATCGACTCTACCTTTGGCCACAGAGCATAGATCGATTGCAGCACTTCCCATCCTTCGTATATCGGCTATATGGGGGATAATGCTTAAAAGTATTTCGGCTTGAGTGATTCGATCTGCATCTTTATAACTAAACCCTGTAGCTACAAGCGCTGTTGCTAATGTGGTCGATTTTTCTAGAGTGATTCCCTCTCCGTTGCATCTCGCCCCGTGCCCCTTAGCAGCATCAAACACTTCTCCACGACTCGAATCGGCAACAGCTCCAGCTACAACTTCATCTCCTACTTTTGCTGCAATAGATGGGCCGTACCCTGAATGACCATAAATAAAATTTGTTGTTCCATCGATAGGGTCGATAACCCATTGAACATTTGATTGGCCTTTCTTTGATGTTCCTTCCTCTCCCAAGAACCCATCTTGCGGGCGTGCGTCCTTGACTATGCTCACAATAAGGGCTTCAGCCTGCTTATCGGCTTCAGTAACGTAGTCTGAGGAGCTTGACTTAATATTCTGAAGCGCTTTATTTCCATTCTCCTGAAGGATGTATTCACTGGCTTGTTTGGCAGCGTCATTAGCAATATTTCGCAATTCAATAAAATCGATATTAATTTCTGACTCTGAAGGCATGGGGTTACTTTGCGCCTTTATTATTTTTAGTTCTCCATTCCGTCACTGCGCGAAGAACCAGAATTGAAACAATTCCGACGCCTCCTGCCCCGACTAGTGCTCCGATAATCGCACTAATTCCCGACAGGTTTGAACATCCTTCAGAGCACTGAAGGTCTGTGAATGCATAACCTATAAGTCCTCCACATAGACCACCGATCAAAATTGCAACGAAAGAAAACACTTGGATACGACGTGGTGGAGCTGTAAACAAATGATCTGCCTTGGGGAGTTCCAGAGAGTTCTCTTGGAACTTGGCAACGCCCTTCTCGCTGGATTCCTCATTTTCGTTGTTTTCCTGCATTGCTCTTATCGTATCGGTTCATTTAAGATCTAATGCCAGCAAAACGTTCCAGGTGCTGCTTGAATTAGAGTAAGAACAGGACCAAGAGCGTAGAAAATGACTTCACATATTTTGCATGTTGATATGGATGCTTTCTTTGTTTCCGCTGAGCTAGTTAGGAGGCCTGAGCTGCGCGGCCAACCTGTAGTTGTTGGAGGAGCTGGAAGCCGAGGGGTTGTGGCAGCTGCTTCGTATGAGGCTCGCTCATTTGGAATATTTTCCGCTATGTCGACATACCAAGCTCGGCGTCTCTGTCCACGAGCTATCTTTCTTCAGGGCGATCATTCCTACTATGCAAGTATTAGCTCAAAGGTTATGGAAATTTTCGAACGTTATACACCTTTGGTTGAACCAATTTCTTTAGATGAGGCTTTTCTAGATGTAGGGGGCAGCATTCGGTTGCATGGCTTACCTTTTGAGATAGCTCAGTCAATCAGAAGAGACATTAATCATGAGCAGGGCCTTAGTTGTTCTGTGGGGATAGCGCCAAACAAATTTTTAGCTAAATTAGCTACAGAGGAAGCGAAGCCGAGTCCTGGTCCTAAGGGGCCTATTCCTGGGCTAGGAGTAAAAGTTGTCGATGAAAATGAAATCCAAGAATTTCTTGACCCGCTCCCAGTTCGTTCGCTTTGGGGTGTAGGTCCAGTAACAGTTGCCCGTTTGGATCAGATGGGGGTGACGACTGTATTTCAGCTTCGAAGCTTTCCGCGCGATAGCTTAATTCAAGCCCTAGGGAAAACACTGGGCGCACACTTACATCGTCTAGCGCATGGTGTCGATGAGAGAAATGTGGAAGCACACCAATCTGCTAAATCTCTTTCTCATGAGGAGACGTTCTCTGAGGATCTTTACTCGGAACAGAGAATCAATACAGAAATTTTCCGTATGGCTGACGCTGTAGGTAAGCGCTTACGCGGGCTAGGTTTTTTAGGGGCGACGGTGAACCTCAAAGTAAGACTGAAGGATTTCTCAACTTTCACTCGGTCAGTTACCCTCCTAAACCCCACGGACAGTGGGAAAATTATAGGAAAGAATGCAGTCAGTCTTATAGGGGATATTGACCTATCGAGTGGCGTTCGACTATTGGGCGTCGGAGTGCAAAGTCTGACAAAAAGTGATCTGGGTTTACAGCTTTCTTTTGATGACATTGGAAAGGATAGGCCTGAATGGCGAGATGCTGAAGATGCTATTGATAAAATACACGAAAGGTTTGGTTCACAGTCAATAGGGGCAGCCAGTACCTTGACAGAGAAGGGGATTCGGCCAAAAGAAAAAGGTTCGCAGCAGTGGGGCCCCTCTAATGACTAAAGAAGTAATTGGTTTCGCGTTGTTGATAGCAGATGATTGTGCGATGATGGAGATATGCCACTTTCCGATGATGAACAGAAAATTCTTAGCCAGATAGAGCAGCAATTACACGAAACAGATCCAGATCTGGCGAATGAAGTAGCTACAACCACTGTCTATACTCATGCGGCCAGAAATATTAAGTGGTCTGTGCTTGGTTTCATCATTGGTCTAACGGTCATCGTGTTGACTCTGTCAATTAGCTTTTGGCTGGCGTTTTCAGGATTTGCTATCATGCTCGCGGCCGCACTCTATTTTGAACAGAATATGAGGAAACTGGGCAAAGCCGGACTGGACCAACTATCGATGAGGGTCGGGTCAGGGGGGCTCCGAAATGCAGGAGAACGGAATCCGTTCCTTAGGAGATTGCGCCCGGAGGATCCTGAAAGTTAACCACTTCCTTGTCTTTGTTTTTTGAAGGCTCGCTATTCTGTGCCGGTTTAATGAATTAAATTGGCTAGTGTGAGGTTGTATGAGAAATCTACTTAGTAGCGGATCGGTTGCAATTATTGGAAAACCGCACTTGTGGAAGGTTGCCATTACGCAGCTGTGGCGTATTCGGAAGAACGGCTGGTATAAACAGTTTCCCTTTCTTCCCCTTCCAAACAAAAAGTATATTAATTTCCGGCTGCTTACCGCATATGGCGATGAAGATCCCGCAGAATTTTTCAAAAGCGATTTGGTCACATATTTTAAGTGGTGTAGAGGCTGGAGGATGTCGAGCAAGTGAAAGTGGAAGAGGCGTCGTTAGTCAATGGCGTCCCAGGGTGGATTACTTCTCACAAGACTGGAGACGTTCAAGCTCTACATTCTTTAGAAAATATGGATTGGAGTTTGCCAGCACTATGGGTGATGGCACCCACAAACTCAAGTCTTGTTTTGGGAAGTTCGCAAGATGATGCTTGCATAGACTATGAATATGCCGAGAAGATAGACGTTGGGATAGCTAGACGAAGGACTGGTGGGGGAGCAGTTTTTGTAGATCCGCAGACTTTATTTTGGGTTGATTTGTTTATCCCTCGAGGCCACCGCCTTTGGAACGATGATATAGGGGCGGGATCAATCTGGATGGGTGGAGTCTGGAAGGAAGCTTTGGGTTCGCTGGGGGTCGATTCCCATATGCACGACAGGCCTTTTGCCAAAGACTCGTTAGCAGAGTTAGTTTGCTTTGGCGGGCGTGCCCCAGGAGAGCTTTTGATTGGCGGGAAGAAGATACTGGGTATCTCCCAGAGGCGAACAAGGAAAGGTGTCAGGTTTCAATGTGCGCTAGCTTTGGGGTGGAGGCCGGAGGAATGGGTTAACTTGTTCACCAATGCGTCTGCTAAAGATTTGGAATCAGCAATCCTTGCAACCGGAACGTGCGTACGGCTTGATAGGCCTGAAGTATTAAATGGATTTATGCAAGCTCTAGTTCGCTCTTAAAACTCTTTAGTGAACCCCTCCAATTAATAAGGGATCGGTTGGTCTCGTTCGCTAACGCTTAACGATGAATTGCCTTTCCTTGCAGACTCTATTCCCTATTTTTTGCTGTAAATGGTTGAATGTGGAGCAATATGGGTTAAAGTGGAGCAAATAGGAGAAAGGGATCTCCTATAGAGGATTATCACTTTTCGGTCTCAGCGGAGCCCATTGAGTAGTGGTAGGGGACATAATGTTTACAGGGGAATACGAAAGACTTTTAGATGAAAAGGGCCGACTGGTTCTTCCACCGACA